>Ga0194123_10000719_pt1 | contig 58974 bp, 82 predicted proteins | sample TA2MahsurfametaG_5_FD_155479 | JGI IMG/M metagenome (GOLD analysis project Ga0194123, IMG submission 155479) | Freshwater microbial communities from Lake Tanganyika, Tanzania - TA2015023 Mahale A surface | ecosystem: Environmental > Aquatic > Freshwater > Lake | place: Tanzania: Lake Tanganyika... | reverse complement strand
AAATCCACTTCAAAGTGGGCATACACCAGCAGAAAAAAACAGGGCAAAGAGAGAAAGAACTGGTGTAGAAGACCTTTCAAAATCTCCAACAGATAAAGATTATGCTAGATATGGTAATATGAAATCTACTGACGATGAACAATCTAGTGCTTCAAAGAGCAAAGACAAATCCACTCACAAGTTCCGTGATTTACCAGTAAGAACTGATAAAGGTAAAAAGCAAACACTTGGTCAGTTGAGAAGAACTAGAGGAACTCCTAAACCTGGAGCATCTGACGAAAAATCAAATCTTTATCAGTCTCCAATTCGTAAAGACGATAAGAGAACTAGAGGTGGAAAAACGGATCAGTGGAAAGGTCCAAATCCAAGAAATGAAGAATATGACCTCTACGACATCATCCTCTCACACTTACTTGATGAAGGATACGCTGAAACACCAGAAGCAGCAGAAGCAATTATGGTAAATATGAGTGAAGAGTGGAGACAGAGTATTATTGGATGATAAGTCAGAGAATCTAAACAAAATCTTAAGGGGTGCTTGACACCCCTTTCTTTTTGCTATATAATTGTGTAACAATTCGTAATAAAACGAAAATGACTGTAACTAAAAACGAGTTTGGGCAAATGAATATGTTTGCCAAAGAGCCTTCGATGTATATGACTAAGGAGGATCTTGAGCGTTATGGTATCGAACCTTATGCTGAGAAAGCGGAGAAAATGAATGGACGTTGGGCAATGCTCGGTATTATTGCTGGGGCTATTTCTTATGCTCTCACTGGTAAACTCTTCTTCGGTGTCTTCTGATGACTGAAGTAATTTTTACAGTCACATCAGTTGCTTTTTTTGTGATTTTAGGTTATGCTGTAAATCAACTTTCTGAAACATATTGATGATTGGAAATCTTGAACCAGAAGAAAATGTTATGGGAACACCAGGTATGCTAGGTCAGTTTGCTGTTGCTCTCCAAAAACTTGGATGGAGTGCTGATGATGAACTCTCTGTAGAGATTGGTGGAGTAGCAGTAACAGGAACTTCTACTAGTCCAAATGCAAACCCTAAATGGGCAAAACCATTCGGAACCGTAACTTATCAGAACGATGCTTTCATCGTAATTAAAAATAAATCAAGGAACCCCGTTGTCCCTTCACAACCAAATCCTGAACTTAAACAACAACACCCTTATCAAGGAGAAAACAAATGAACGAACGCGCAGAACGTATTAATGGTTGGGCAGCGATGATTGGTATCGTTGCCGCTATGGGTTCTTATGCCCTGACTGGTCAAATCATTCCCGGAATTTGGTGAAATAGAGATTACTATGTTTGATTGAAGGAGGGGTAAAACCCTCCTTTTTTCATAAATATAGTGCAGGGTTTGGATACAATAATGCTTATAGATCTCCATAATTTTTTCAAGTATTACGACGAAAAAAATCCAAAACATGTTGCTGCAGTAGAGCAACTTGAGGTTGACTTAGCAGATAAATGCCCAGAGTTAATGGATGGCTCGGCAAACTGGGTAAGAATTTACAGAACAAAAGCAGAACCAACAATTCCAGGAGTTCTCAACGTTCCTTTCTATCCACAGACAGATAATTACAGAGATGCTCAAAGAACCTGTAATTCTTCTGCTTGTGCTATGTGTTTAGAGTATTTCAAACCTGGCACTCTAGTAGGACCTAAAGGCGATGATGCCTATGTTAGAAAAGTATTCTCAGTCGGTGATACGACTGATCACACAGTTCAGACAAAAGTTCTGGACTCTTACGGTATCAAATCACACTTCAGTTACAATCTTTCTTTTGCTGATCTTGATCGTGAGCTTGCCGCTGGAAGACCTGTTGTTATTGGTATTCTTCATAGGGGGACTCTTTCTCGCCCCACGGGTGGACACATGGTAGTTGTGATTGGTAAGAAAGGTGATGATTATGTTGTGAATGATCCCTATGGTTCCCTAAATGATGGATATACTAGTGCAGTTACTAATGGCAAAGGTGCAGTTTATAAGAGATCTGATCTTGAAAAGAGATGGACTCCAGATGATCCTAAATCTGGGTGGGGAAGAATATTTGAAGCAAAAAAGTAGAATCGACATCGCAAGTTCCTCAGTGTGGTGTCGATTTAATCAAAGAGTTTGAGGGTTGTCACTTAGAGGCATATCCAGATCCTCTTACAGGAAGACTTCCAATCACTATTGGTTGGGGTTCTACTCGTAAGAGAAATGGACAACCATTTCATCTAAAAGAAACAATTAGTCAAGTGGAAGCAGATGATTTGTTAATGTTTGATATTGAACAAAGATTTCTACCACACCTACAAAAGATCCCATACTGGAATGAGATGAATGATAATCAAAAAGGAGCTCTTCTTTCTTTTGCTTATAATCTTGGTGCTCGTTTCTACGGGTCTTCCGGTTTTAATACTATAAGCAGAGTTCTTAGAAATAAAGAATGGAGTAATGTTCCCAACACTCTAAAGATGTACCGTAATCCTGGTACTGATGTTGAAGTTGGATTGTTAAGAAGAAGAGGTGCCGAAGGTAAACTTTGGAGTTCTTAATCTTCTACCCTTGTTCTTAGTGCAATTACCGTAGTTAAAATAGTCAATAAAGTTTCAAATCCTCTTCTTTCAGATTCTTTGCAATCTGTTGGTGGAGGATTTTTTAGTCCACCTAGAAGGTTTGCATGATTTGTTGTTCCCGGAATCATAAAATTACATGCAACAAAGTTTAATCCTACGAATCCAATTATAGAAGCGCAAATAATAAAGATAAGTTTATTCAGAATAGAACCATGCTTTTTTCCTACCACGTTTTGCTGGTCTTTTGATGAATCTAATGACTTCTGCTGGTTGTCTTTTTGGTTGCGATCTTCTTCCTTCATTGAATACTCCTTCGTTGGTGATTAGTCTCATTACTAATAGTCCAAGGAGAAGTGTAGATCTCATCTTCCTTCTTGATTATGAATCCAAGTTTTTAATTCTGTCAGATAGTTTCTTAACATATCTGCTTTTTCTAAATGCCATTTATCACCACTCTTGAAGTATTCTTGGGTGTGATTATCTATTGCTTTGAGTATATTATGTATAGGTGCGTTCCAAGGTTCCCTGACAGGAGTATTCCATTCCCTTGGCATTGATGGGAAAGCAGTTTTAAATATTTAGATTATTTGTTATAATAAATAGGTAAAACGGTTTTGCAAGAACCATGCGTGTGAAATCATTGTTATCCGTATTATTCATATCCTTTCTTCCCATGAATGTTTATTCAAGAGCTCTTAGACACATTGATATGAATGATGTTAAACAGAAACATCACGATAAACTAGTACAAAAAAGAATTCTAGAAGAGAAAAATAAAAAAATTATTGAAGAATTAAAATATAAAAATAGTCCATTATTTTCGAATTGGAGATTTGAAATATCAGAGGGTATGACATCTGATGGGATGTTCCTGACAACATTGCCTGCAACTGGTGATGTTGACTTGACTTCTCTTCCTGGTGGAGACTCTAGTGTTTACTCAAGTTTGGGTCAGGGAGACTCTTTTGGAAATTATGGATCTCTTCCTAGTACTCGCATTGCAAACAGTGGATCTGGAAGTGGTATTAATGGTGGATTTGATGTTGGGGATAGTTATCTATCTTTTAATGGAAAAGATAGTCAAACTTTCAGGACGGTAACTTTAAATCCTGTAGATACTTCTATCGTTGATACTATCTCAATAACTGGTTTGAGAGGAACAGACTCTAATGGAGGAGTGACTCCAGTATCTAACTTAGTTTTGGCTTATTATAATAATGATACTGGCGAATTTGGAGACATTACAGTGATGACTCCTTCTGGTCCAACTTCTTTAACTAAGCAAACATTTAATTTACCTAAAGAAGCTCAGGGTAAAAATGTTCAATTCTACTTATATGATGCAACAAGTGAAGGTCAAGGATTAGATGGAAAACAGTTTATCGGGAAACAACTGGCAGTATCTGGAATAAACAATTTTCCACTAACGTCATCATATACAAATCTCCTTGATTTCTTTATCAATGTTCCATTTGATCAAATGATTGATAAAGATCCTAGTGCACAACAACCATCTTGGTATAGCATGGGTAGATTTTTTTGGGATAATATTTTGAATGACACTATTGGATGGGGTCCTGGAAGTGAAGTTGAAGGACCTCCTGGACCTATTTCTGGGGGAACTAAGTATTGGAGTTTGGATGAGGATCCCCCTGCAGGATTGGGATATATGACATCCGCAGATTATATTTACATCGGACAATCAATTTATCTACAGTTTTCTGGTGCTTCTACTTATGGCATTTCAAACATAAGTTTCCAAAGAAAAACTCCAATGAATGTATTTGTTCCATTAGATAGTCCAGAAGCAACTTCTTTTATAAGAACAGATCCTGGTTTTGCTGGATTGTCCGAGGCAGAAAAGAAACAGAAACTCAAAGAGATGTTAAAAGCATCTGATGAGTATGTTGAAAAAATATTTGGAGAAGCATTCCCTGGATCTGGTGCAGTTCCTCCTGGAGAAAGTGGTGATACTCCCGGTGTTGAAGTAACTGATTATCAACCACCATCACAAGAGTCTCAGGCAGAGATTCAAAAAACTGCAACAGACTATCAAAATTCTGTCAATGATCTTGGAAGTGCATTTGATGATTTAAAGAAAGAATTAAGTTCTGCTAGTAAATTAAGTCCTTCAACTACATCAACTTCACTCTCACAATCCAGAGATCAAAAAACAATAGATATTCTTAAGAAAGAGATTGAAACTCGTACTAAATTACAAACCACAGGAGATGCTCAAAAATATTATTCATCTCCTTCTATGCAAAGAGCACTTGATAAACTTAAGGTTCAATTGGCTTCTGCGGAAAAAGATTTTGCCGATAAGTATGGATCTACTGAAATGCCTGGTCCAGATCCACAACAATTGCAGAAACAACTATCTGATATTGATAATCAAATATCAGACTTGAAGGCTCAGGCAAAACAAAATATGATTGATGCTAAGAATAATGAGTGGAAAGCAGCTGCTATTGGAGGTGGATTTGCATTAGGTGCAATTGTTGGTATTGGAGCATTGGTAGGATCAACATCTGTTGCTGTTCCGACTGCATCTGCAAGAGTTGCATCTGCATTGAATGCATTGAAGAAATCTGCTGATGCCGCAAAGGCAGCAAGGCAACTTGCAGCAAGATCTATGGGACAAAATTCAAAAGGAAGAGGAATGGGTGATAGATGGTCTCCAAACCAATATCAATAAAACTCTTATAAACCAGAAGAAAAATTAATCACGGAAAAAGAAAAATGAAACCAACATTCAAACAATTTCTATCAAAAATTGGGTATTATGATGGAAAACCATCTCCACTAGGTTTTCCTATGGATGAACCCCCAAAGATGGTCAATGGTATGCATCCAGATTTAGTTGATGGTAAGAATGTTGCTAATAGATTTAATCGTTTAGATCCTGAGAGTGCAAAGGCTATGCCACTTACAGGTAATTCTCATATTGATAAGAAGGTCAAATCGGCAAGAAAAAAACCCAAGTGAGGGATTGACACCAGGTAAAGGTGGTGTTATGATAAATAGGTAAACAAATGTTACGAATTCCTCATAATTCGTTACATTGTCACTCCCGTTAACCGAGACCTATGGGAGTATAAATACGTCTCTCATATCCTAGAATAAGGGTGTCTAGGAAATAAGTATCTCCACCATTTCCCTGATGGACTACTTAACTTTTTTAAAACAATGACTGCTACAATTTCACGTCAACAATCACAATCGAATATTTGGGAACAGTTTTGCAACTGGGTAACATCAACCGATAATCGTCTTTATGTCGGTTGGTTTGGAGTCCTAATGATTCCTACTCTACTCGCTGCTACAACTTGTTTTATTGTTGCATTCATCGGTGCTCCCCCAGTGGACATTGATGGAATCCGTGAACCCGTTGCTGGTTCACTCATGTACGGAAACAACATCATCTCTGGTGCTGTGATTCCTTCTTCCAATGCAATTGGACTGCACTTTTACCCCATCTGGGAAGCTGCTTCCCTAGATGAGTGGCTTTACAACGGTGGACCTTTCCAACTGGTAGTCTTCCACTTCCTCATCGGCATCTATGCTTATATGGGTCGTGAGTGGGAACTCTCCTACCGCCTAGGTATGCGTCCATGGATTTGTGTTGCTTACAGTGCCCCTGTCGCTGCTGCTTCTGCAGTGTTCCTGGTGTATCCTTTTGGTCAAGGTTCCTTCTCTGATGCGATGCCTCTGGGTATCTCTGGTACGTTTAACTACATGCTTGTGTTCCAAGCAGAGCACAACATTCTGATGCACCCCTTCCATATGCTTGGAGTTGCTGGTGTCTTCGGTGGTTCTCTGTTCAGTGCAATGCACGGTTCACTTGTAACCTCTTCACTGGTTCGTGAAACTACCGAGAACGAAAGCCAGAACTATGGTTACAAGTTCGGCCAAGAGGAAGAGACCTACAACATCGTGGCTGCCCACGGTTACTTCGGTCGCCTGATCTTCCAATATGCATCGTTCAATAACTCACGTTCACTGCACTTCTTCCTGGCTGCATGGCCTGTGGTTGGTATCTGGTTCACCGCTCTTGGTGTGTCCACGATGGCATTCAACCTCAACGGTTTCAACTTCAACCAGTCTGTGATTGATTCACAGGGTCGTGTGCTCAACACCTGGGCAGATGTGCTGAACCGTGCAGGACTTGGTATGGAGGTAATGCACGAGCGCAACGCTCACAACTTCCCTCTGGACCTTGCTGCTGCTGAGGCAACACCTGTTGCTCTCACCGCACCTGCCATCGGTTGATAACTGATTCAATCAGTGTTATAATAAGGAGGTCTTCGGACCTCCCTTTTTTTCCTTTCTAATGTAAAGTTTTATTATGGATCACACAATCGTTGAAATTCTTGTCGGTTATGTTGTTGCAGGAGCACTGATTCTCGGAGCACCCGCAATCTTCTTTCTGATCGTATTCATGCCGTCTCTGATGAACACCAAAGGTGCTGTCGTCGGATACAAACTTCACCGTGACTATGGTGATACTTCAATCTACGCAAAGGTAAAATAAATGGTTTCCTCAACACTTTCACAACCTATTTCACAACGGGGGTGGTTCGATGTCCTTGACGACTGGCTTAAGAGAGATCGTTTCGTTTTTGTTGGTTGGTCTGGACTACTTCTTTTTCCCACAGCTTATCTTGCTCTTGGTGGTTGGCTTACTGGGACAACTTTCGTTACGAGTTGGTTCACTCATGGCCTTGCATCCAGTTATCTTGAGGGTGCAAACTTTCTTACTGCGGCAGTTAGTACTCCAGCAGATTCTATGGGTCATTCTCTTCTTCTTCTCTGGGGTCCTGAGGCTCAAGGGGATATCGTCAGGTGGTTCCAACTTGGGGGACTCTGGACTTTTGTGGCGCTCCACGGGGCCTTTAGTCTGATCGGATTTATGCTTCGCCAGTTTGAGATTTCCCGACTGGTGGGCATCCGTCCTTATAACGCAATCGCATTCTCTGGACCGATTGCGGTATTCGTATCTGTGTTCCTGATGTATCCATTGGGACAGTCCAGTTGGTTCTTCGCACCTTCTTTTGGTGTTGCTGCAATCTTCAGGTTCCTTCTGTTCCTTCAGGGTTTCCACAACTGGACCCTCAACCCCTTCCATATGATGGGAGTTGCTGGTATTCTTGGAGGAGCACTTCTCTGTGCAATTCACGGTGCTACAGTAGAAAATACGCTTTATGAAGATGGCGAACAAGCAAATACATTCAAAGGATTTGAACCTACGCAAGAGGAAGAGACCTACTCGATGGTCACGGCGAATCGTTTCTGGTCTCAAATCTTTGGTATTGCTTTTAGCAATAAGCGTTGGCTTCATTTCTTTATGCTTTTTGTTCCCGTTATGGGTCTTTGGACATCTTCTATTGGGATTATTGGTTTGGCTCTTAATCTTCGTGCTTACGACTTTGTAAGTCAGGAGATTCGTGCGGCAGAGGATCCAGAGTTCGAAACCTTCTACACTAAGAATATTCTTCTGAATGAAGGACTTCGTGCTTGGATGGCACCCGTAGATCAACCTCATGAAAACTTTGTGTTCCCAGAAGAAGTGCTTCCAAGAGGAAACGCTCTCTGATTGACATTTTATTTTCACTAATGTAGTATGGGAGGGGAAACCCTCCTTTTTTAATGATTAGTTCTGAGACACCATATAAACTTGCTGAGATTATTCGAGATACTTGGCCTCAGTTATATTTACTAAATAATTTTCAAAACTTAACAAATGTTATGAAGTTTACAGTTTATTCAAAAGACGGTTGCCCATATTGTACAAAAGTGCAGCAGGTGTTACAATTAGCAGACCTGCAACACGTAATATACAAACTGAATACTGATTTTACCAAAGAAGAATTCTATGCAGAATTCGGTGAGGGTTCTACATTCCCTCAAGTAATTGTGAATGATCAACACATCGGTGGTTGTACCGATACAGTTCAATACCTCAAGGAGCAAAACTTAGTTTAATGGAAACTAATTTTCACGAAGTTTATAATGATGTTGAAAAAGCAATTGATTATGCATTTCAGGGAAAATTTGTGCTAAAATTTTACGATTACCTTAAAGTAAAGGGTGCTCGAAAGTTTGAAGTTGAAGAATTTATTGAGAGTTCAACGGCATCAAACATCAGTACTGTTGTGATGGATCTTGATGACTATCTTGAAGGAGGTGCTGATGAGATTCATAAACAACTTCGTGAAGCTTATGGTCATATCTCTAAACCAGAGGCACGAAAAATAAGAAACTATTTGTATGGCATCCTTGAAGATGCATGGAAGTATAATTATGACAAAAGGAAAGGGAGACGCAAAAAGCAAACTAAATAACTCTGAACCCGAGATCAATCGGGGTGTGGAATTATTGTTAAGAAAACGGAGGAGGAAATCTGAAGAACCAAAGACATTCCAAATGAGGTTTGGTAAGATGATTTCTCTCTTTCGGCGAGAGATACACATACTATTCGAATTTCATCTGGACATTCGGAAAAAGTAACTCTCGGAGAAAGAAAAATGTTAGCAGTAACACTCACCATCGGCACTCTTGTTTCAGTGATGTTCTTTTTTGTTGGTGGAGTAATAGGATGGATGGCCAAGCAACATTTCTATGAGAGCTCATATCCCTCATATACACACCCAGAAATGTTTGATCAAAATGGAAACATAATTCCAGACGAAATTTTAGCAGTGAGATTTGAAAATGACTACGAATACGACGACGAAGAAGAGGACGACTAGTAGAGCAAAGAAACCCACTACAAGTTCAACTCAACCAAAAGAAATTAAAAAACTTCCTCCTAATCCTTTTATGAATGAGATTCTAGATCTTGTTCACGAACAGGAAACTGAAGAAGATAAGATCAAAGTACTTCAACATCATGCTAATGATGCCCTGAAGACTCTTTTGATTTGGAATTTTGATGAGAGTATTATTTCACTTCTTCCCAGTGGTGAAGTTCCATATCAACCAAATGAAAGTCCTCTGGGAGTAGATCACTCTTCTCTCCGTAGGGACTATAAGAATCTTTACAACTTTGTGAAGGGTGGTAATGATTCACTCTCTAAGATTCGTAGAGAGACAATCTTTATTCAGATTCTTGAATCTCTTCATCCAAATGAAGCTGATGTTCTGGTTCTTGTAAAGGATAAGAAACTGGAAGATAAATATGATATCTCATTTGATATCGTACAAAAAGCATATCCTGATATTGTGTGGGGCAATCGTTCGTGAGTGTAGTTGCGGAGAGAACAATGGCAGATTCTAAAAGAGAAAACACGAGACATCTGCCTCATGAGTATGGATGTGAGATTCTCTTTGAAAGAGCAACTATGGTTCAAGCAAAAGATTCATCACTTCCAAATGATGCATATCTTATTTGGTATGATGTAGATGGTGAAACTTTTATGGATGTAACTCGTACTAGAAAGAGAGTTGATCTATTTGATTTCTATTATGATAAGTATGGTCCAGGAGCAGTTCGTAAGATTGATTTTGGATACGGAAGAGTAAACCCAAAACTGTGGGGATATAAAGCACCAGAAAAAAAGAAAAAGAGATGAGTGAAGGATTTAGTGAAGAAAAGATTGAAGTATCAATCAATAAAGATGAAGTAAGAAGTCTTCTTAAGAAATATAAGAAGATTAAAAAGTACATGCGGTCTCCTATGTTCACTGTCAAGAAATTAGATGGAACTGAGAAGATTGTCAGTGAACTTTTGAGGGACCCTGAGGATGGGTAAGCATTATCTTTTAAATCTTTATGGATGTTCTTTTGTTCTTTTGGACGACGAGCGTTGTCTTATAGATTTACTAGAAAACGCTGCAGTTGCTAGTGGTGCTACAGTGGTTCAAACCATATCAAAAAAGTTTGAACCCCAAGGCGTCACTGTAATTTGCATGTTATCAGAAAGTCATATTAGTATTCACACTTGGCCTGAGGAAGGTAAAGCAGCAGTAGATGTTTATACCTGTGGCGATTGTAATCCTAAGATTGGATGTGATATTATCATTCAACAACTTTTTGCTCAGAATCATACTCTGAGTTATATTGAGCGTTAACTAAATACACTATATCTGGAGAATTCTATGCTCTCTACTCAATATCGTTTGCGCCTAGAAGCAATCTGCGAACGAATTGTCACAGGCGAATCAGTAGAGTTAAGTGAAATGATTTGGGCAGAAAAACTTGCCAAATCAAATCGTTCTGCTGCAACTATTTTGAGGCAGGCAAGACGACGTGCTGCAAGTCCTGATATGACTGAAGATAGTCTTGATGGATTTATGAATGCTTTGGATCTTGGAGATCCTGATCCATCAAATCATCGTACAGGATTTAATGGAGCTGATGATATTATTGATTTCTTCACTGGAGATAAACCAGACGATTGGAGACAGAGAGATTAAGAAATAATAAAATGGTATTACATTTTACAAACTTACTTGTATAACTAGGTTGATGGGTCTATAATGACCTTACGTTCATCCCTCAAGGGACGCAAGTAGGACGGCGGAACGGATCGTTCATCCTTAATAGGACGCAAACCGCCCAAAGGAACGGGAATTAAAACTCTCATTCTGGAGGAAACCCCAATGTCTAAATTAGTTTATCGTGGTGTTGAGTATGATACCGAAAAGCGTATCGCATATCAACAACAGATGATGCAGCAACCCCAACAATACAACGAAACCTATCGTGGTGTTAAGTTTGTAAAGGAGGGTCACAAATGAAGAAACTTAATGTACTTCAACTGATTAAAGAACAAAAGCAAAAAGAAACTCGTCGTCACCAAGCATCTATTGCACAACTTGTTGGTAAGAAGTGATGCAACATTACCATTACCATCATGATGATATGGATAGGGACAATAGACCACCTGCTTGTTATCTTTTAACATATCGTGGGTGTCGTTATTGGTCTTGTTATCAAGTTCATCTGGTGGAATGGTTTGAAAGAATATTTAAGTCGGAGGGGTCTTGACACCCCTCTTTTTTTTAACTATAATACCTTTGTTGAGGTTCAATGAGATGGACAAAGAAAAGCTTAAGTTAATCATAAGGAACTTAGAATCTCTTGTTGACTGTTTGAAGTCGGAAGTGTATTCTGATACAGGTTCTTACCTAAACTATGAGGAAGTTGCTCCTCATCTTGCTGACTACGATGAAATCTTTGAGGATAGTGATTTAGATGACTATTGAAAAAACAGAATTTGAGTTTATGAAACCAGAAGTAAAACTCATTAGTGTTACTCCAGATGCAGAAAAGCATATGGCTTACTGTGCACGAGTGAGTAATCCTGCAAATCAAGAGAATGAAAAGTTCTCTGGATTGCTCAAGTATTGTATTCAACATCAACACTGGAGTATCTTTGAGCAAGCAACGATGACTGTAGAGATTAATACTACTCGTGGAATTGCCGCTCAGATTTTGCGTCATAGGTCCTTCACATATCAAGAGTTTTCACAACGATATGCTGATACGAATCTTCTGAATAAGACCATTCCTCTTCCCGAACTTCGTCGTCAGGATGATAAGAATCGTCAGAACTCAATTGATGATATTCCTGATTATTTGAAACTGACTCTGACTGAAGACATTCGTATTCATTTTGAGCATGGTCTGAGACTCTATAACCGTCTTCTGGAGAAAGGTGTGGCAAAGGAGTGTGCAAGGTTTGTACTCCCCTTGGCAACCCCCACAAGACTCTACATGACCGGTTCAGTAAGGTCATGGGTACATTATATTGATCTTCGTTCTTCGCATGGAACACAAAAGGAACACATGGAAATTGCAGAACTTGTTCGTTGCATCTTTACTTGTCAATTCCCTGCTGTATCTGAAGCACTTGGTTGGACTCGTGAAGGATGCTCTGAGTGTAATGATGCGCCATCTATTACTATCGAATAAATATCCCTATACATTATTCTTAACTATGCCAGTATATCCAGTTAAAAATTTAAAGACAGGTGAGACTCAAGAACTTGTCATGACAGTTGCTGTCTATGAGCAGTGGAGAAAAGATAATCCAGATTGGGATAAAGATTGGTCTCAGGGATGTGCTGGAGTTGGTGAGGTAGGTGAATGGCAAGAAAAACTTGTTAAGAAAAATCCAGGATGGAATGAAGTTCTTCGTAAAGCTTCAAAAATGCCTGGCGCAACAGTAAAACCATTTAGTTGATTTATGGCACGTAAAAGATCACTGAATCCTGTACCTTTTGGAATGAGCAACAGACAGATGAAACGCAAGAAGCCAATCAATCTTGATATCATGAAGACGATTGAGCCTCTGACTGACAATCAGGAGAAGTTATATGATCGTTATAATCTAGAACAAAATCTTGTAGCTTATGGAGCTGCTGGTACTGGTAAGACATTCATTACACTCTACAATGCTTTGAGAGATGTTCTGAGTGAAAAGACTCCTTATGAGAAAATCTATCTTGTCCGTTCTCTTGTAGCTACTCGTGAGATTGGATTCTTACCTGGAGATCATGAGGACAAATCGAGTCTTTATCAGATTCCTTATAAGAACATGGTGAAGTACATGTTTGAGATGCCTGATGACTCTGCATTTGAAATGCTTTATGGAAATCTTAAGACTCAAGGTACAATTAGTTTCTGGAGTACTTCTTTTATTCGGGGAACTACTCTGGATAATGCAATCATCATCGTTGATGAATTCCAGAATTTGAACTTTCATGAACTTGATAGTATCATTACTCGTGTAGGTGAGAACTCTAAGATTATGTTCTGTGGTGATGCGACTCAATCGGATCTTGTGAAGACTAACGAAAAGAATGGTATTGTAGACTTCATGAGAATTCTTCAAAACATGCCTTCTTTTGATATCATTGAGTTTGGTGCAGAGGATATTGTTCGTTCTGGACTTTGTAAGGAATATATTATTGCTAAGATGGAACTTGGATTGTAATGTTTAATCATGTTGAATTGGATCTCCCTCAACTTGAGAGGGAGATGATTGATGGAGTTCGTTATTATAAAGTTCCAACTTTAGAAGAACTCCAAAAGTTTGTTTCCATCACCTCTATTATTAGTCACTTTAATAAGGATAAGTTTGCTTTTTGGAGAGCTAAAGTTGGTGAAGAAGAAGCAAACAAAATCACAAGAAAAGCGACTAGTCGGGGAACAGATCTTCATACACTCGTCGAAGATTATCTGCATAATCGGAATCTATCCGATGTTCAACCTATTTCAGAACATCTCTTTAAGATTGCAAAACCTGCATTCAATCGTATAAATAATATCTACACCCTTGAAGGTTCACTTTATAGTCAATACTTGGGTGTGGCTGGAACTGTAGATTGTATTGCAGAATTTGATGGTGAACTTGCCATCATCGATTTTAAAACTTCTAAACAACCAAAACCACGAGAGTGGATTGATGGATACTTCGTTCAGTGTTGTGCATATGCATGTATGCTTCATGAACTCACTGGAATCTCGGTTAAGAAGTTTGTGATCATTATGACTTGTGAGAACGGAGAAGTAGAGGTCTACGAAGAATACGATAAATCAAAATATATTAGACTACTTACACAATACATCAAGAAATTTGTCAACGATAAACTTGAACAGGTTTCTTGACTTTTTATTTTTATGTGTTAGAATGAACAAAAGTTGAGGAAAAAGATTGTACATCACTGTGTTAGGTCAAATGGAGAATGAATTAGAAAAAGCACTAGAGAATAAGTTTTTCTGTCCTTCTCGATTTGCCCAAGAGATCGAGAATCTTGTACAACATAATGAGGATATGAGTTATATTGATGCTATCGTTCACTTTTGTGAGAAGAATAGTATCGATGTTGAGTCTGTTCCGAAACTTATTTCCAAACCACTAAAGGAAAAGATTAAGTATGAGGCTATGGAGTTGAACTTCCTTAAGAAGACCTCCCGAGCCAGATTGGTCTTTTAATTCCATTTTAGGGGGAAAAATTTTCCCGGTAAAAATCCCTATATTACTTTTTTTGAATGGTGCCTTTTGATACTTATAAGACTTACCTTGCCCTGAAGAGTCACTTTACGAAAGACTCTTACGATTATCACAAGTATCAAGGTAAAAGTCGAGCATCTCTTCAATCCTTTTATAAGAGGAAGGATCGATATTGGTTCGAGAAACTATCACGTCAGAAAGAAGATAACGAAGTGATAGATTTCTTTGTAGCAAACTTTGTAAGTTGTACTGATCCTCAGACTGTATGGATTGGAGAGATGATCAAGGAAGGTGAATCGAGATATAGGTCTTGGCAAAAAAGAATACAATCTCTATCCTATTTGTTTAAGGAAGAGTCTCAACAACTATTTGAAAATAAGTTTGAAGAAATATTTGACTGTTCAAAGGGACATCCACCCCTTTTAAAAATGTTCCTGGTAGGTAATATTAGCCTGGAAACACTGGTCATATACGATAAGATATTCCTGTTCGGGAAAAACTTTGATAAGAAACTAAAGGACCCTGTGTGGGAAACCGTCAGTCTAAAAATAAAGAAGTACTCTCCGTTCCTACATATAGATGTATTCCATTATAAAAAGATACTCAATCAAATTGTTGGAGGAACATGAGTTTTTTTGATTCCGATCTTGTTCGTGCAGAGATGGCTGAAATCTCAGCATTACAAGAAGATGTATACAGAAATGTATTTGAATTTCCTCGTATGAATAAAGAGGAAAAGTTATTTCATGTTGCTCTTCTAGAGAAACTGTTGAATAAACAACAGATTCTTTATACTCGTCTGAAACTTTCCGATGATCCTGAGGCCATCAGGATGAAAGAAAGAATCAAAGAGTCTGCATCTATGATGGGACTCCCTGATAATGTCGATATGAATGTCATCTTTAACAACATGACACAACTGCTTGAGTCCATGAAGGAACGTATTGACAAGACAGGTTCCGACCTGTAGACTGGTGGGGTACACAAAGGCCAAATCCAAACAATCCGAGGTATACAAATGTCTTTTGAAAATCTGAAAAAGCAATCCAAACTGGGTTCTCTCACCGAGAAACTGGTGAAGGAAGTAGAGAAAATGAACACTGGTTCGAGTGGTGGAGCAGACGAACGTTTCTGGAAACCAGAAATGGATAAGACTGGTGTTGGTTCTGCCATTATCCGTTTCCTTCCTGCACCCGAAGGTGAAGAACTCCCCTGGGTTAAGATGTATGCACATGCCTTCCAAGGTCCTGGTGGTTGGTACATTGAGAACTCTCTGACTACTATTGGTCAGAAGGATCCTGTGTCTGAACACAATCGTGAACTGTGGAACAGTGGTAGTGATAAGGACAAAGAAACTGTTCGTAAACAGAAGCGTAAATTGTCTTATTACAGCAACATCTATGTTGTGAAAGATCCTGCACATCCTGAGAACGAAGGTAAAGTCTTCCTGTTCAAGTTCGGTAAGAAGATCTTTGATAAGATCCTGAATGCTATGCAACCCGAGTTTGAAGATGAAGAACCCATCAATCCTTTTGACTTCTGGGGTGGTGCTAACTTCCGTCTGAAGATTCGTAAGGTTGAAGGTTACTGGAACTACGATAAGTCTGAGTTTGATTCTCCCTCATCACTTTTGGATGATGATGATGCTCTGGAAGCACTATGGAAGAAAGAGTATTCTCTCTCTGCTATTGTTGCTCCTGATCAGTTCAAGTCATATGAAGATCTTGAAAAGCGTCTGAAGTATGTTTTGGGTCAGAAGTCTGCTCGTGCTGCTGTTCAAGAACAGGAAGATGAGTACGATTCTTACACTCAAACTCCCTCTAAGGAAGAGAGTGTGATTGCAGAACTGGAACAGTCTTATGCTCGCAGTAAGTCACCTTCACTTCCGAAGATCGAGACTTCTGATGAAGATGAGGATGATGCTCTGAGTTATTTCCAACGACTGGCTGAAGACTGATTATTCAAACAGTCTAATATTTTCTCCTCTCTTTAAGGTGGCATTCACATACTGACTGCCACCTTTTTTATATGGCATAATATCATCAAGATCATTAAAGATTACATTTAAATACTGTGGTTTAAGAGTAAATATATTTCTTTTATTTTCTTCGATTTGTATTTCGTACTCAAAATTTGTAACTGACTTCACAAATTCTGTCGATGGAACATAAACTGAGTATCCTAGACTTGCATCCCAATATTCATAGTAGTATGAGTTTGCTGAAATTGATGATGTTTCTGAAATTACAAAAAGAACTTCCTCTTTTCTTGGCGATGCCATTGTCGGAGAGGCAACATTAGGAGTAAAAGGAAGAACATATGTAAACGAGGTTACATTAGAACCTTCTTGAGTTAAAATGGTATCAACAATTTGTGACCCATTGTATTGATTTTCGGAAACATTATTAATGTTCACTTGATCTCCAACTTCTAATCCAGGAATAGAGTTAACAAGAACTACTGTAACTACTGTTGATGGTATTGATCCATCTCCAGAAGAAATTGAATCTATCTGAGCATTTACAATTTCAACGAAGTTACCATTTGTCTTCCAAGTTGGTGAAACTCTTAGACCACTTCTCAAGACTATTCTACCTTTCGAATCTCTAATTTCTTCAGTCTCGTAGTGGTGAATACTGGAGTAAAGTGATTCATAAGAACCATATTTTTCAAGCATTACTTGATCAAACACCACTTGAGTCATAGGCCATTCTGACTGAATATTCAGAATGTTATTGGAAAGAAGAACTACCCAATCAAGAGTTGAATCGTTATAAAGTTTATAAGCTACATTATCTGGTCTTTCATCTCCAATAATATTGTACTTAGTAAAATAACTTAAATTTCCAAAAATATCATCTCTTAACTTTCCTTTTTTGAAAAGATTCTTTACCTCAATGTAATCCGAAATATTTTGTTCCCCAGAAACTCTGCTGACGTATTCAAAGTTAGGAACTTGTCTGAAGTAAGGTCTTGTCATTTTTAGAATCCGATTGGGTGATTATCTTTGTAATCCACATCATAAACGGGTTCAATTTCTCGGAATGAAAGTTGCATAAAATATGAAACCATTGTACCATCCTCATACGTCATATATGTTCCTTGAGGAGTATAATTAACATAACATCCTAACAAAGCACATTCTTTTATTTTATTCAATCCCTGTTCTCCAGCTCCTTGATATTTTATCAAAAATGTATTAGGAGCTTTTAAAAATAAATTATCTTGTTGACGTTTTGGCGCCATATTTTGTTTAAAGAATTTTATAATAGACTTTACTTGGACGGATTCTTTTTTACTCCTTGGTGACATTTTGATGTTGAAAGAAAATTCTCTAAGTCCAGGCCCTGTAAAAAGAAGTTCTATATTTGGATTTAAAATTCCCCCAGTTCTTCCCTGTAAATTTTGTATTCCAATAACTTTTTCAGCTAAAAGAGCTAGCATAGAGTCTTGACTCGTTTTATTTGTAAATTCTGTTATAGATTTAGAAATACTTTCTTCAAAGTTTCCTACTGTTCCTTTAACTACATTAGTGGCAAAATTTAAAGCTTTTCTTGTTATTTCATCAAGCGAACCTTGTTCCCAACCGACAATATTACCATCACTAATTTGAGACTGTATTGGTAATGTTACTGTTCCTTTTGTGGATCTTTGACTATTGCGTGCGGCAGCAACTCTTCCGGTTCCACCTCCTGTTGGGTTTAAACCTGGAGGGATATATTCAACAGCTGTGAATACTATAGTATCTTGAGCAGGTGTCATATCCACTGGATATCTTAAATCTTGACTTTGTGATTGTTGTTGTTCTTCTGTGTTTGGTTCTGTGGGTGTAGATCCTCCAGCGGCTCCAGGTTGATTTTCGTCGATAGTTGCTTGATTTCCACTACCTCCACCTGCTTGTGATAATGATGATTGTTGATCAACATTAGCATTTGGGTTCGATGAAATAACTTGTTGAGATCTAACTTGACTTAATTGTGAGTTTGGATCTGAAAGAAGTCTCTGTTCTTCTTCGGTTGCATTAGGATCAAAAGATTTTACTAATTCGTCCGATCCAGCCGATTTATCAACGTCATAAATTGGAACTCCATTATTTCCTTGAGCATCAACACGATAAAAAGTAGTTCCTACACTCCCATCAGAGTTTTCTTGAGTTATAGATTGGTAATAATTATTTCCGACTTTATTAATTCCACTCTTAACAGTTGCCATTAGAAATCCTCCCCAATTACAAGAGGATTAAGTATCTCAATTTTTTGTAGAGTATGAGACATTATAGACTTTTTTATCTATTTAGTTCTGATTTTGCCATAAGGTAAAGAACGAAGATAATCGATCTCATCTGGTTGGACAAGATGGCAAGCACCTACAACTTCTTGCCATGTATAGTTTCTCATCATTCCCCAATGATAATTAAATCCTCTAAATCCCCATCGTTCTATTTCAGTTACGGCAACTAAAGGATGTTCATCATATCGAATACCTTCAGTTTTTGGATAGTATATGAATGTGTAGTAGTTTCCAGGATCTGGAACATATTCAATTTCTCTGAATATTTCAAGAATGTTCATCATAATAATGTCAGCATCTTCAGAACCATCTAGTTTTTTCTTGAGAAGTTCTATTCTTGACATTATCTGATACCTAGATTATCTTCTGTAATTATCTTAAATTCAATCATTCTATCCTTACACCATTCTTGAGCTGCTTTCCACTTAGCTTCATTCATGGCATAAGTTTTCACTTCGTTGATATAAGTTTTTGTTCTCTTCTTACTTGTTTGAACAGGAGGCATGGTTTGCCTTTTTGGTTTTACTTCAATCACATACTTTTTAATTTCACCAGACTGTTCACGAACCTTGATAATAAAGTCTGGGAAATATCTTCTGACTCTACTAGTGGTTGGATCAAAGTATGGAATGAAGAACTCTTCTGATCCCCATTCCAATACACTTTCACTTAAGTCACACCACCGACAAAATTTTCTTTCCCAACTACTACGACAAATAATATTATTGGGATCACCTTTATACTTGTTTGGATACTCAGGTTTATAACGACTCTTAATGCTTTCTGCCATTATACATAATATATCGGGTCAAATAGTATTTATAGATGCCTGCTCCAAAGCCACAACCTGTAAAGATGTTTCAGGTAAAGGAAAAGTTACTTCGACCTGCTTTAACTTCAACGTTTCAATGTAATATTCCCCCAACAGGTATTGGTGAAATAGATAAATTTCATGATACAGAATTGCTTTCATTATCTTGTTATGAAACTGCCCTACCAGGATCTTCTTTGTTTACCAATGAAGTTACGGATGATTTTACTGGTATTACTGAGAGATTTGCTTACAGAAAAGCTTATGATCAGACAATTGATTTAAATTTTTATGTTGATCATAGAGATTCTCAAGGATATAAAATAATTTTATTTTTTGAATCCTGGATAAGATATATTACAAATGATACTCAGGAAGATCTTGGTGGATTTTTTTACAGAGTAAAGTATCCTAATGAATATAAAAAAGTAATTTATCTTACAAAATTTGAAAGAGACTTCAAAGGAGATTTATTAGAGTATAAATTTATTAATGCATATCCAATTGCGATGAGTTCGATGCCAGTCTCCTATCAAAATTCTGATATCTTGAGATGTCGAGTTTCATTTAACTATGATCGATATATTTTTACTACTGGACAACAATCGATTGAAACTGAACCAAAACCATCAACACCTAATGGTGTACCAAACCCAGCATTTCCTTCAGAGATTCCTCCAACTTATGGAGATCCTCAAATAGGATTGGATGAAAATAGTAAAATCAGACAAACTGTAATTGAAAATCCATTGTATAATAAGTCAGCTGGATCTGGGGCTTTATTTTAGACAATAAATAATCGTACTGAAAACACTATAGGATATTATGCCTTTACCTAAGATTTCGACGCCAACTTATGAACTTGAGTTGCCATCTACAGGAAAACCAATCAAGTATCGACCTTTTCTTGTAAGAGAAGAAAAGCTTTTAGTTCTTGCAATGGAATCTGAAGATCCTAAACAGATTACCACTGCTATTAAAACAGTTATCAAAAATTGTATAGAAACGAGAGGAATTAAAGTAGAAACACTTCCCACTTTTGATATTGAATATCTTTTCCTCAATATTAGATGTAAATCAGTTGGAGAAGAAGTTGAATTAAATATTATTTGTCAAGACGATGGAGTTACTACTGTTCCTGTTAAAATTCTTTTAGATGACATTCAAGTAATAAAAAATCCAGATCATAGTAATAAAATTAAACTAGATGATTCTTTGGTGATGGAAATGAAATATCCATCATTAGATCAGTTTATCAAGAGTAATTTTGATTTTAATACTGATAATGCAATGGATCAATCATTTGACTTGATTGCTTCTTGTATTGATAAAATTTATAATGAAGAGGAAGTTTGGAGCTCTTCGGATGTTACTAAAAAGGAACTTGAAGAATTTCTCGAACAGATGAACTCAAGCCAGTTCAAACAAATTGAGAAGTTTTTTGAAACGATGCCAAAACTCTCTCATACTATTCATGTAAAGAATCCAAATACTGGTGTAGAAAATGAGATTATATTGGAGGGACTCTCAAGTTTTTTCGCATAGGTATGGTCCACATGGACCTTGAGAACTACTTCAAACTTAATTTTGCGTTAATGCAGTATCATAAATATTCATTAACGGAGATTGAAAATATGATACCTTGGGAGAGAGATATCTATGTCGGACTCCTTAAGGATCATCTGGAAGAAGAAGAACTCAAACACAAGTTGCAACAAGGGATAACATGAACCCAGTATCCGAACAAATTGATGAAAGGATTTTAAGGCTACTGGGTCTTGAGGACGTTTTTGACTTAGATTATGATACCTATATGACTCTCCTTCGGGAGGCTATGATTAAAGGTGCAAATAAGTTACCTCAAGAAGAACTTGCACTTCTTGCAAATGAAAGAAAAAGAATAAGGGGAATTGAAGGAAGATTTAAACCAGAACCCAAAAAGATAACTGTAGATAGTCTTGGTGGTGTTGGTAATATTGTATCTAAAAAATTATCTTTACCTGGTGCTGGTCTCTTAGCATTATCTCAAAAAACCGCAGAATTACGACAACAAGTTACTGAAGTTCCACAACAACAAGTTGTACAGCAACCTATACCTCAAGATCAATTTGTTGAATTAAATAAAACACTTTCTTCAATACTTGAGACTGTAAATAATCTTTATGAACTTGAGATAAAAAAAGCTGGTGAAGCTGCTCTTGATCAAGAAAAGAAATCTAGAAGAATTAAAGAAGAGTCTTTAGAAAGTAAATCTAATATAATTCAAAAAGCTTCTGATACTTTTAATAAAATTGTTGCACCATTTCAGAATATTTTAGATAAAATATTTGGATTTATTAAATTTATTTTTCTTGGTAAAATATTTTTACAATTAGTTGAGTGGTTAAAGGATCCAAGTAATGTTGAAAAAATACAATCTCTTGGTAGATTCCTAAAAGATTTTTGGCCTCTTTTGCTTGCACTCTATATTAGACCTCTTAGGGGATTTATTTTTAAACTTACAGGAAGTCTTTTACAATTTAGTGCTAGATTGGCTTCTAAAGCTCTTGGGCCTATCTTTAGTAAAGCTGGAGGAGTTCTTTCTAGATTTGCTGGAAGATTTGGACTTCAATCTGCAGGAAAACTTGGTGCTAGAATTCTCCCCGGAGCTCAAACAGCTGTCGGTCTTGGATTGGCTGGAGTTAGAGCAGTTCAAGGTGATTTTGGTGGAGCTGCTTTAGCTGCTGGATCTGCTATTCCTGGACCAATTGGTTTGGGATTTTTGGGAGCTGATGTTGGTAGAAGTATGGCGGCATATGCCTCTGGTGGTTTAGTGTCTGGTCCAAAAGGAATTGATAAAGTTCCAGCCATGTTGACTGAGGGTGAAGTAGTAATCAATAAAGAAACTGTAAATGCAATCGGGGCTGAAGTATTCTTAGCATTGAATAGACTTTATGGAGGTCCCGATGCCAATCAACCCAAAATGATGAAATTCAACACAGGTGGTCTAGTTGGAAAACAAAATTCTCTTATAAACCAAAAAGCACTTCATATTTACAATAGACTAATATCTGGTGGACTTACTTCAACTGCTGCAATGGGTATTGTATCTAATATTGGAGTAGAAACTGGGTATACTTATGATCCATCTACTATGCAACAAGATGGAGGGCCAGGAAGAGGATTAGTTCAATGGGAACAAGGTGGAAGATATGATACTGATAATATTAATTTGGTATCTTTTGCTAAATCTAGAAGAAAGCCATGGAATGATTTAAATACTCAGATTGATTTCATTCTTCATGAATTAAATAATCATCCAGAATATAGAGAAGTAAAATATATTATTAACACCGCAAAAACAGTTCAAGAAGCTACTGAAGCATTCCTTACAAGGTATGAAAAGGCTGGAGTTGCTCATTTAGACAGAAGATATAGTGTTGGTGAACAACTAGAACAAGTTATACGGAAACCAAAACCAAAGAAGGAAGAAACCCAACCTGCCAAATCCAAGCCAACGAAGCAAGAAAGATGGGCAATAGACCCTCGTGGTTGGTTTGGAATGAAGGGTGGTGGAATGATCAGAGATCATACTGGAATAGAGATTGATAATCCTCCAAATGCTAGTGATACTCAAGGAATATCAGTTCAACCAGGAGAATATATTCTTCCTAAGGGAACTGTTGATTTACTTGGTAAAAATTTGATAGATCAGTTAGTCGCTAAAACTGATTCAGATTCCAATCCTTCTAAATTAATTGATAAACCAAAAATAGATAGATATACTCCTACCCCTCTTCCTAAAGTTGGAACTGGTGGTATGATGACATTACCCCCACAAGTAATTTCTGGTGGTCAACAGTATTCATCTGAAGGTAAGGGAAGTGTGGCTCCTGGTATGTCGGCAGAGTCGCCAAATGGATCTGAGGTTAGGTCAATTAACGCTAATATCTATGGTATAGGATAATGGCAGTAGAATCACCAAATAAACCAACACTATCTCCTATTAAATTTTTTAATAGAACTGCAAAAATTAATCAGGAAGGATCTGTAGTAGCTAAAGAAAAATTAACACAAATTGATGGATCTCTAAAAAAGATCTTATCAATCAGACAAAGAAGTGTTAGTACAACGAAAATAGAGGAAGAAAAAAATCAAAGACAGGAAAAGGAAAATAAAATTGAGGCTGGTAAATTTATTGTGAGAGGTGTTGGTAAATTAGCTAATGCAATTCCTGGAAGAAATACGATTCAAAAGTTTTTAATTTTTATGGCTTTTGGATGGTTATACAATACCTTTTCAAAGTATTTTGGTGAACTGAGTGGACCACTTTCAAATATTGTAATGGGGTCAGTAAAAGTTATTGATGCTTTTTCAAAAATTGCTTTTGGAATTTTTGATGGGTTTGTGACTTTTATTGACATAGGATATAAAACTTGGGATGTAATTCGTGGTACAGGAGATTCTCAAAAACTTCAAAGTGCTTTGAATAATGTTCTCTTAGATATTGATTCTTTCTTTGGAGGTGTATTAAGTTTACTTGGAATTGTTGAACAACCTCCCGAACAACAAGCTCAACCTGGTGCATTACCTGGAGCTCCCGGTGCACCTGGAGGACAAAAAACTTCACCTTCAACTGGAACTCTTTCCAAACTTCCACAACAACCAGGTCAAGGATCTCAACCATCTACTCTTCAAGCACCTCCATCACAAGTAAGCGGAGGTATTATTCCTTCTCAAGGAGTAATTACAAGCACTTATGGTTCTCAAGAAAGGTTTAGACCAAAACCTCATACAGGTATAGACTATGGTTATCCTGAAGGAACTAAAATTTCTTTGATAAAAAGTGGTGAAGTAGTTGAAGCAGCTATGGGAGATAATGGTGGATATGGTAATTTTATATTAGTTAAACATAATAATGGAACTTATTCAATGTTCAATCATCTTCAAGACATATATGTTAAGAAGGGCCAAAAGATAAGTGCAAGCGCAGGAAATGCTCCAGTTATTGGAACAATAGGAGATACTGGATTTTCTACTGGACCTCACTTAGATTTTAAAGTTGCAACTAAATGGGACGGATGGAATCCAGGTGGATTCATAGATCCAAGACCTCATCAAGATAGTGTTTTTAGAATTGGTGGAGATGTTAAGGTTAAACCTTCCGAACAGGTTAAACAACTTGCTAAAGAAAAAGGTAAAGAGGGTTTTGTTACCGTTGATGAAAAAGGTAATAGAAAATTCACTCCAAAGAAATGGACAAAGGAAGAAACTGAAAGATATTCTAGAGTTTCTGGTGAAGAGCAAGGTCAACAAAAAGTATCAAGAGTTCCTTCGGGAGGCGGTGGTGGAAATCTAAAACCTTTATTAGATATGATTAGTTCTGGTGAATCTCCAGGTGGTGGATATTCTGCAATGTTCCCAAGTGAATCACATCCTCAGATTTTGGATATGACAATTGGTGAGGTTATTGCATTTCAGAAAGAAAAACTGAAAGATGGTAGAAGATCGGCAGCAATTGGTAGATATCAAATGTTGTATCCAGAAACTTATGCTGCCGCTGCTGGACTCTCACTACAATCAAAGTTCTCACCTGAGAATCAAGATAGAATGGTTATTGCTTATCTTAAGAAGAATAGAAAACTTGACTTATGGTTGCAAGGTAAGATATCTGATGAGGCTTTCAGTGAACAACTAGCAGGAGAATTTGGGACATTTAAGAGTGCTTCTGGGTTTGTTCTACCAAACAATACTGGAAGTATTGATTTTGAAAAAATGAAACCTGTTTTTAATCAGATTAAACAGGGATCATCAACTGCAAAATCTACACCAACATCTCAATCTGCAGATAAAGCTGCTCAAGAATATGCAGCTTCTAAAGGTAAATATTATTCAAGTACAACTGGAAAAACTTATGGAAGTTACGCTGAAGCTTTAAAAGATCCTGAAGTTCAAAAAGGATTAACTCCAAAGAGATGGGCAACGGATCCTCGTGGTTGGTTTGGAATGAAGGGAGGTGGTGAAGTTCCTCCAATAGAAAAACCAGAAAAGAAAAATACATCATCAGTTTCATCATATCCATCATACTCAGAAAGTGGAACTATGATGCTAATTCAACCAGTAATTATTGAAAAGCCAGTCCCGATGTCTATGAACAGAAGTAAAACTTCATTTCCAGTAATTGGTGGAGTAAATAGTAGTGGTATGAATAATTTCAGAGGATAAGATTAAATGCCAGCAGCAAATATTGCAGCACAAGCAGGAGAAGCTCAAATAAGTTTATTTGAAATTACCTCAAACTATTCTGGAAGTTTAGAAATTTCTTCTGGAGTAATTGAGTTAAATTATTATGAGAGTATTTTGGATAATACTGTTAGGGTGACTTCAACTATTGTAGATGCTGGTGGCAAAGATTTTTCTTTATTTGAAGATGGTAGTATTAATCTAACAGTTGGTGAAAAAGTTCAACTCAGGATGAATGATGGTTATGGATTTTCTTTGGACTTTACTGGAGACAAACAACTAAGGATTGATAAAACAAGAGCTATTGAGGAAAGTACAAATAAGATGGCTTTCACAATCGACTTATTCTCAAAAGAGTCAATTAATAATGAGTTAGAACAATATAGAGTAAGACAAAGATTTGATGGAAAGATATCTGATTCAGTAGAGAAGATACTTACTGAAGTTTTAAAGACGGAAAAAGAAGTAGATATTGATCCTACATTGAATAATTTGAGTTTTATTGGAAATGTAGAAAAGCCATTTTACAAGTGTACATGGTTAGGTCCAAGGTCAGTTCCTGATGTCAAAGACGCAAAAGGTAATCTTGCTGGATATTTCTTTTATGAAACCTATGAAGGATTTAAATTTAAATCAATTGACAAACTTTTTATCGATCAAGAACCAAAAAGAAAATTAGTTTTTACAAATTCTATTGGTGAAGTTCCTCCAGGATATGATGCAAAAATATTAGATTTTAGTTTTGATAATTCATTTGATATGAAGAGTGCATTAACAACTGGATCTCAAACTGCTGCTAAAATGAAAGCGGTTAATTCTTATGAGAGTGCATATAGAGAAAATCCTTTCGAGGCATCTAGTCAATTTAATGAGGATAATACTGGGGGAAAAGAACAACCAAAGATTGCTTCAGATCTTGGAGTTCAAGAACAAGTATCTAGAATATCTTATAAGTGGGATGATCCAGGATTTCTCGTTCCCGGTAAAAATTTGAAGGAACAACTTCCCAAATCAACATATGTTAATTATAGTAATGATGAGATTCTAAGACAATCTTATATGAGATATAATAATCTTTTCTCTGTCAAGATGTCTCTTACTATTGCTGGTGATATGAGTTTAAGAGCTGGTGATTTGGTTCATTGTGACTTTGCTGAAATTTCAAACAAACAAGAAAAGACTTATAGTTCTAAGAAAAGTGGTATATATATGATAGTAGATGTGTGTCACCGAATAACAAGAACAGGATGTCACACTAGGCTTAACTTGGTGAGAGAATCAATCGGCCGTAAATCTTTTAAGTAAAATGACAGATAGATCACTCCAACAACATATTAATGACGACAAGGATCAACTCGATGATCCCAATACCAGTGGGCAACGTCGTCGTCATTTAGAGGATGAAGTAGAACACCTCGAAAGATATCAAGCAAATCATCCCGATACTGATCATGATCCTACTGGATTTGAAATGTATTGTGATGAGAATCCAGACGCTCTTGAATGTAGAGTTTACGATAGCTGATGAATCAATACTCTGGAAACTTTGACTTATCAACCGTATCTGCTTTACCTAGATGGTTTGGTAGAGTAGTTTCCAGTGTTTCCTGGCAAGATAATATTGAAGCAGCACATTTTGATCCAGAAAACCAAAAAGGTTGGGGATATCGATATCGTGTTAGATATTTTGGTTTACATTCTGGAAATACTTTAGAACTTCCAGATGATCAGTTACCAATGGCAAACGTTGTCATGCCAGTAACATCTGGTTCTGGTCTAGGTGGATTCATAGATACACCATCACTTTCCGCTGGAACTATTGTTACTGGATTTTTTCTAGATGGAATGGCAGGACAAGAACCTTACATTGATGGAATTCTAATCAATTCAAATAATGCCGTACAGAAGTCTCAACCAAAAGATGAGACTGGAGGACTTCAACTTTTTAATGATACATATAAAGGAAGCAACCCTCAGACTGGATCATTTGTACCTGACTTTCTTCAGGCAATTAAACCTATCGAAAGACCTTCAGGTGCAAGCACTCAATATAGAATAGCACAACAAACACCACTAACCATTGATGAACTTAGACAAAGAACTGCAGCAAGAGAAGCATCGGGTCCACAAGTCGGTGATATAGTAACAGATCAAGAAACTCAAAATCTTATAGAGCAGGAAAGACAAATTGGAAGAACAGGAACTTTATAAAGAAATAATGATATGTCAGTAATCACATCAGGGTCACCATCAACTACTTCTATTCTTCAATCGGCTATTGATAAGTCAAGATCTGTAGATTTTGATAAAATTACAAAAGCTGCATGGGAACAAAAATTAGATCTTGAAAAAGTTTTGGATGTGCAAAGTCCATGCAAATCTGATAATAGTGACATGAAAGGAATTCAACGTGTCATTAAAAATCTTCAGAATGATCTTGAAAAAATTAAAAGATTTTCAAATGTAAATTCTGCTTTTGATGCGTTGACTAATGAAAATGTTGAACCTTGGAAGTCTATTAAGAAAGTTATCAATTTTTCTGCAACTGACATTGCTGGTTATGTAAAAAATATTATGGGACGTGTTCGTGGGTGGGTCATGAATACGATTCAAAATCAAGTTAAAAAGACGTTACCTTTTCTTTTTCCAGGAGAAATGCCATCTTTCTTGGATAAATTGGGTAAAGGTTTGAATGGTCTCTCTTGTGCTTTTGCTAAAATCATTCGTGGATTAGCAAAGACCGTTGGTAATCTTCTACTCCAAATGCTTGATAAATTTATCAATGGTCCTATGTGCTTGGCTGAAAATTTTATTAGCAATCTTTTAAATCAAATTCTTGGACCAATTGAATCTGCAATAGGATCTGTTCTTGGAATAATTGGTGGAGCTCTATCACAAGTTGCAGGACTTGCAAATAGTTTATTCAATGCACTAGATTTTATTACTGGTATTCTTAATTTCTTTAAGTGTGATGATGATAAAGCTTGTCCATCTGTCCAAGAGATAACTCTTTCTGGAGCAGGACAAAACAATCCCCAAGGTGGTGATCCTGTTGGACCAAGTGCAGGAACTCAACCTACACCATCAGATGAAGGTGGATCTCAATCTGGTCAATATTCTTCAGGTGTTTCTCAAGGAAGTGCTAATGCTGCTCAAGATGTTAGAACATCTACTTCAGATAATACTGGCATTGATCAATCACTGGCAGATTCAAAAGCAAAGATTCCACCTGGTAAAGATGATCTAACTCTATTCTAATATGGCAGATCAATTTAGAGATTCCTGTGTAGACAGGCAAAATAAAAATAGAAAATCGTTTAGAAGAAATCCCGTTGATCCTATTCGCGTATCTTTTTATGATAAAGATGGGACAAGGATTAATGATGTGACTCGTAGTGAAGCAAATTGTATTGCAAAGATAAACCCTCAACAACAATTTTTCTACCAAGATGGTAATGGATATCAAAGAGAATTATTGATCAGTCAAGTAAATTCTCTTTCCCTTATTGATGCTCTTCCAAATGCTCCAGGTTGTCCAACAGATCCTCAACTCTGTGGTCCTCCAAGAGTTCAATTTTTTGGTGGAATGGGTATGGGAGCAATGGCAAATGCTGTCATTAGTCCTAACTCAGGATCAATTATTGGATTTGATATTGTCAATCCTGGATTCAATTATCTTACTCCACCTTTTGCAAATCTTGTCGATGAATGTGGATATGGATCAGGTGGAACTTTAAGAGTACAAACTAGACCATATAGTGGTGGGGATCCTCAAAAAGGTGGTTTAGAAATTAGAAATATTGTAGTTACCGCTCCTGGTGATGGATATCTTCCTGCTCCTAATGGTGCATTAGGAGGAAATGGTAGAGTATGGAAAGATGTTGATGAGGGATATGTTGAAAGAGAAGATGGAAGTTATTACGTTGTTCCCGATCCATTAAATCCACCAGAACTTCCACCGGGAGATACTTTTGTTCCACCACAACCACAGTCACAACCACAACCAGATAGTGAAGTGCCAACTTATCCTGGTGTCACTGAAATAGAAGAAGTATTTGTAGATGATCCTGGATTTGGGTATGAACCAGGAGACACCTTAGAAGTTGTTCCTGATAATGGAGCTGTTATTGAACCTGTTATAAATGATAGAGGAGAGATTGCTCAGGTAAGAGTTGTAAATCCGGGTATTGGATTTGTCGATCTTCCAGAGATTGTCATAAATTCGCCTAGAGGTTATAATGTTAAATTGATTCCGGTCCTTAAAGTTACACCAATAGCAGATGTTCCAGATCCTACAGTTATTCCACCAGGAACTCAATTAGTTTCTATTGTTGACTGTGTAGGTAAAATTCCACCTAAAACTCAATTTGATATAGTACCAAGATAAAATGGCAAAATCTAAAAATTACGAAACTAAAAGGACAGGAACAAAGGATGGACAAATATCTTTTGGGCATATTCATGGAGATCAAGTAAAGTCTTCAATCATGCTTCAGGGTCAGGAGTCTCTTGAATATATTTCAATTGATCAAACTGAACCAAGAAAAAGATGGATGACATCTAGATGTCGTGGTAGATATCAAGTTAAATGTGGTGATGATATTCCAAAAGATCAAGTTGGAATGTGGTTTAATGCTGACCGTAGTGACATTTTAATTCAGACTAAAGGTAGATTGAGACTAGAAGCAGAAAATATTGACCTGATTGCTCGTGGACCTGATGCTTCTAAAGGTGTTATTAATATTATATCTAATGAAAGTGTAAATGTAGAAACTAAGAAGTTTACCGCAAACACGAGTGAATCTATCAGTCTATATACTGATGGTGAAATGCAACAGGCAGCGGTAAATATTATGAAAATTTATAGTGGTAGTATTCAAAAAATGACATCTATGAGTGCTATCAAAGGTCCATCTCTTCCAATTCTTGGAAATTTACTTCAGTTAACTAAACCATTCCCATTATAATCTATGTCAAGTTCAAGTGATTTTGAGTTGATTCATGGTCAACTTCATGTGACAAAAGATCCAGCACAACCAGAACCATTGGGTAGAGGTCCCTGCACTATTAGAGGTGCTGCTTATATGCAGTGTCCTTCAATCTTGGGAAATGATAAGACCTTTGAGGCAATTGAAGGGACCGTAATGATAGGTCCTATCAAAAACTTAGATTCTCCTCATCCTTTTGTTTGTGGTGGTTTAGAATATATACCAAAATGGCAAATCACTCCTTGCGGAACTGTTGGTATTGGAATGGAGAAAGGGAAAGAACTCCTCAATCCATATTCTCTTGTTGTTAGAAAAGGTCCAGCAATTGTACAGGGTCCAGAATCTTGCCCTCCACGATGTGTTGGTCCAATAAAAGGTCCTGCAGCTGCAATCTTTATTGGAGATGTTGATTTTTATGAGAATGTAAGAATTAAAGAAAAATTATCTGTTGTCGATAAAGCGGATTTTTATGATGATGTAATTATTAAAGGTCAAGTAAAAACTGACGATGACATAAAATTAAAGGGTGACCTTGTTGCATCAGGAGAAGTAAAGTCTGGGTGTGGTGCTCACGTTTTATCTTCAAAGAAAAACTTTGATATTCCTCACCCAACAAAAGAAGGATGGAGACTGACTCATACTTGTGTAGAAGGTCCAGAAGCATCAGTTTATATTCGCGGAAGGGTAAAGAATAATACTGAAATTCATCTACCAGAATATTGGAAAGGTCTTGTAGATATTGATACCATTACTGTCAATTTAACACCAATCGGTGCTCATCAAGATGTTATTATTAAAAGATGGGATGAATCTAAAGTATATCTCCAAGCAAAGGGGGGTATGCCAATCGATTGTTTTTATCACATAATGGCAGAAAGAAAAGATACCGAAAAACTAATTCCAGAGTATCAAGGAACTATTGAAGATTATCCTGGTGATAATTCTCAAAGGTCAATTGCTGGATATCACTACGATGTAAAGGAGGATTGATATGACTACACCACCAAACATATACGCACCAGTTTTTGATTATGATGGCAATCTTACTTCGGATGTAGATGCTGCAATAATTAGTATAGTGAGTCCAGTTGGATCTGGGACTACGATTAATTCTGAAGGAGCCGTTGTTCCAAAACCATTTGAATTTACTCCAACAGATAAACCATCTGTTAGTAATGCAATGATTCCTCCTGGAAAAAAATCTCCATATATTGAACCTCCTACTTTGTTAGGATTACCTCCAGAAAGTATTCCTAGTTTTGCTGGAGCAGCATCAACTCATAGATTGTCACCAACACAACCTGTCATAGTGAAAACAACTATGAGAACAGAGTTTGATGACACTACAAATACTCTGAGACAATCTACTTTGATCGTTGGTATCAAAACTACTGGTGAAGTTGTTTTCACAGAAGAAAAACAAGGAGATGAGTTAAAAATAAATGCGGAACTTAGTGGTCCAATAAATGGTGTAAACGTAAGTGTTGCAGGAACTGTTGTCACTTTTAGTGTTCCTGGAGTTGGATCTACATCATTGGCTCTCTACTGACCCCTTGACAAGGGCCTCGGGACCTGGTACAGTACTAAGGTAATCAACAGACGAACCGAATGCAAGATGAGTATCTGACACGTTGTGTGGTTGATCCAATCAAACGAACTGTGTATCTGTACTCCAACGAGGGGACAGAAAAGGAAGTGGTCTGTGAGACCGTAGATGAATTCATGAACGTGTTGGACTTTGTTCGTGCCACAGTTGACGAGGACACTCTCTCTTACGCAAATCCTCTATGAGACCTGAAACAAGACAATCAATGGAAATGCTGTTCTCATCAAAATGGAATGTTCCTAAGGCAGCATCAAACTGTGGTCTCACCAATAAAGAGATGAAGATTACATTTAATGAATACTGTCGTTTACACCTACCCACATATGTGGTAGAATCAAGTGATCAACTCAGTCTTCTCTGAGTTTTTTATGGGCGGGTAGTCCAACTGGCAGGAGACACCAAACTTAAAATTTGTACAGTGCGGGTTCGAATCCCGCTCCGCCTATGAGGTTTACCCCTCTAAATAACCAAAAGTACGGAACCCATATGAAATACCGTATTGATGCCAAATACGTTTGGTACAACAAGGGAACTATGATTGTTCTGATGTATTTCATAAATCAGGTTCCGTTTACTTTTGATGAACTTCCAGATGAATCTATTTACGATCTGGAATTAATCAAATTAGCAGATAACGAAAGACGCTTTGATCCTGAGGATTTGTACCATTCTTCTTTCTATCTTATAGACGAAGAGTGTCATCCAATGTTGTTTGAAGTCGAACTGGAAAATCCAGAAATGTTACCTGCCGATTAATGCCCTTGTAGCTCAGTGGTAGAGCGCGGCTTTTGTAAAGCCGATGTCACAAGTTCAAATCTTGTCGGGGGCTTGAGTTCAAAAACTCCAAATGTCACTTATTTCACAAAGAGATAGACAACTCGCAATTGATGCACTTACCTGTTATTCTAGAGTTAAAGATGCTCTCGAATGGTCGGAAGAAGACCGAATGGAAGTCAACGCACTTATCAACTGGATTAGACTGGAACATTTCAAGAATGAAAATTAATCTTTGGTATTGTACGGATATGAAACAGTGGCGTTGGGTTCTTACTGACGATTCACGTCCCATTCTCAAACAAGAATCTGGGCAACAACCATTTCTTCGTGATGCTATGGATGATGTAGCAAATACGGTAGAATATATGATGGAATGCAAACAAAGTGAGTAAAAATACTTAATGAAATCAGATTTTTACATAGATAGGGTAGGTAAAGAAGAAATAAAAGATCTTCTTTATACCTATCATTATCTTAAAGACGAATCAAAAGATTTTAAATCTGGTTTCAACTATGGGCTTTTCAGATCCTCGGTTTCTGATATTCTGCGGGTTGGTGGTTGCTTGGGCACTTGTGTCTTTACTGGTTTGCCCGTCCCAGAAATAGCAGTAGGTGCTTTTGGATTACAAAGACATGAACAAGAAGGCATCTATGAACTTTCAAGACTTTGTATTCACCCAGATATTCAAAAAGAAGAGTATAACATCACATCTTGGTTCGTCAGTCGTTGTATAAGGAGATTTAAAAAAGATGCCACAGTTCGTGCTATTCTTAGTTACGCTGACTCTAATCACCACACTGGAGTTATATACAGAGCTTGCAATTTTCAATACTACGGTCTAACTGCACCCAAAAAGGATTTTTATTATGCAGACGGAACCAAACATTCTAGGGGTAGCATTAACGGTGCTGATGGTGAGTGGAGGGATCGCTCTCGTAAACATCGGTATCTTATGGTATTCGATGAGGGACTCAAAAAAAGGTTGACATGGAAGCAGGAGAAGTGGTAAAATAATATGGTGTGAAGGAAGTGCGGAGAGGAGATCCTTAGGGATCTCCTCTTTTTTCATATGATAAATAATCCATAACGGAAACTATAAGTATTAATAAGATGGGTCTCTCCAGATTAGATAATTTTCTGAAATCAACTCGTGGAACTATTCTCTATGTTGATCCGAATAGTTTAGATTCCACTGACAGTATTGAGAATCAGGGAAATAGCCTCACAAGACCATTTAAAACGATTCAGAGAGCACTGATTGAATCTGCCAGATTTTCATATCAGAGAGGATTGGATAATGATAGATTCAATAAAACAACAATTCTGTTATATCCAGGGGAACATCTTGTAGATAACCGTCCTGGATATATTCCAGATGGTGCAAATAACTTTAGACTTCGTAGTGGTGCTACCATTGATGATCTTGTTCCATTTGATCTGAACACAAACTTTGACTTAACAACCGTAGATAATGTTCTCTACAAGTTGAACTCGGTTCATGGTGGTGTAGTCATCCCTCGCGGAACATCCATCGTTGGTCTTGATCTTCGTAAGACTAAAATCCGCCCAACTTATGTTCCAAATCCAGAAAATGATAATATCGAGAGATCTTGTGTTCTTCGTGTAACTGGTGGATGTTACTTATGGCAGTTCAGTATTCTTGATGCTGATCCAAATGGTACTTGCTATAAGGACTATACTAGCAATATTTTTGTTCCTAATTTTTCTCACCATAAGTTATCTGGTTTCGAATATGCAGATGGTGTGAATAATGTAAGTATCAATGATGCATTTATTGCCAACTTTAATTCAGATAGAACTGATCTGGATATGTATTATGAAAAAGTTGGTATTGTTTATGGTCAATCTAGTGGCAGACCTATTTTCCCAGATTATCCATCATCAACTTTAGATATTCAACCTTTAGTAGATGAATATCGTATTGTAGGATCTCGTGGTTCTGAAGTTGGTATTACGAGTATCAGAGCAGGAGACGGCATAACTCCAACAAATAGGATTACGGTAACATTAAGTGCCGTTACTGATGGACTTAATTTAGATACCCCAATTCAAATTAATGGTGTTGGTGCTGCTGGGTATGATGGTCAGTATGTCGTTTCTGAGGTTAATAGTGCAACTGAAATTGTTTATCAAGTTCAAAATGCTCCTTCAGATCCACTTCCATCGGTTTCTGGATCAACTTTAAATATTGCAGTTGATTCTGTAACTTCTGCATCTCCATACATTTTCAATTGTTCTCTACGTTCTGTTTACGGAATGTGTGGTCTGCTTGCTGATGGTAGCAAGGCAGATGGATTTAAGAGTATGGTCATTGCCCAATTCACTGGAATTGGTCTTCAGAAAGATGATAAAGCATTTGTAAAGTATGATTCTACTGCAGGTGTCTACAAAGATTACACTGCTTATGATAACTTACATACCGATTCATTAGCAAGATTTAAACCAGAGTATCAAAACTTCCACATTAAAGCAACCAATAATGCATTTTTACAGTTAGTTTCTATTTTTGCTATTGGATATGCTCAGCATTTTGTTGCTGAGTCTGGTGGAGACCACTCAATTACAAACTCAAACTCTAACTTTGGTGCTAAGTCTCTAGTCGCATCAGGTTTTAGAAGTGAGGCATTCCCTAGAGATGACATTGGTTATATCACTCACATTATTCCCCCTAAAGAAATTGAAACTAATCAAACAAGCGTAGAGTTTATTTCTCTTGATGTTGGATTGACTACTTCTGTTTCTGCTGGAGCAGCTACAACGAGTAAGTTATACTTATACAATGAAACAAACCAAGATATTCCTCCAACTACTGTTCTTGATGGATATCGTTTCGGTGCAAAATTAAACGATATTCTTTTTGTTCAACTTTCTCAAGGTGGAATAACAACAGAACATTCGGCAAGAATCGTAATGTCGAATTCTACTAATTCATCCCAAAAATTATTCAATATTGGTAGAAGTACTGCTGGAATCAATAGTATCTCTTCAAATGTATTCACATTAACATCTAGTCATACATTAAATCCTGGAGAAAGTATTCGAGTATTCAGTGAAAATGGACATCTTCCTGATGGATTAAATTCCAAGCAAGTTTATTATGCGGTTACAAGTGAAATTGATGGGGGACTTGGATCAAATCAGATCAGAATTGCACAATCACTCAATGATGCACTGATCAATTCTCCAATAACTGTAAATAATAAGGGTGGAATTTTAAGTGTTGTTAGTAGAGTATCTGATAAATCTCCTGGAGATGCTGGTCATCCAGTTCAATGGGATGGATCTCAATGGTATGTTAATGTTTCAACAGCATCTTCAGAAAATTCTATCTACACAAAAATAAGAGAACTTGGAACTGCTGGTCTTGGAGAAGCAACACCAAGAACTTATATTAGAAGAAAACCAGACACTAGAGGTTTAATTGATACTGTCTATCGTCTTCGTTATGTTCTTCCTAAAGATTCTTCACTTACAGCAAGACCACCACTTGATGGATATATTATTCAAGAATCAAATAATGTAATTGGATCTGGAACAACGGAGATTCAGAAATATTTTGATCCTACCGGTTCTTCATCACTTTCTAATTCAACAGAATTAAGAAATCCAAGATTTATTGCCGATGCATATTGGTCATCAAATACTGCAAATGTCATCACAGAAGTTCCTCATAATCTGAATGTTGGTTCTCAAGTTGAAATCATTAATGTAACGAGTGTTAATAATCCTACTGGAGTTGCAAACTCTGGATACAATGGAACTCATACTGTAACTGGAATCAGTAGTACAAAACATTTCAGTTATTCACTTGCAACTAATCCTGGAACATTCACCAATGATGTTTCTGTAAGAACTTCAAGTCTTCCTGCTTTCAGAAGAAAGAGATTTACTGGAACCTATCAAGTTTACAGAAGTCAAGAAACACAAAAGTATATTCCTGGCCAGCAAGATGGTGTCTATCATTTAATTGTTGTAAACTCATCAAATTCTCCAACAGTTGCTCCATTTACAGATCAAAGATTCTCTCAATCAATTCAGAATCTTTATCCTCAAACAAACAGAGATAATCCAGAGTCTGATCCAATTGCAGCATCCAGTTTTGCTGTTCCCGATCCAATCGGTCAAGTGATCGTTAATGATGAGCAAAAGAGCATCACTAAAGAAAGTTTGGGTAGAGGATTAATTGACTTTAATGTTGGTATGGGACTTACCAATATTGTTTCAAATACTACTGGAACTGCACATACATTCTACACTTCACTTGATCATGGACTTGCAGGAATAACCTCCGTAAGTATTGTAACTGGGGGAACTGGATACGGTCCAACATCTGGTGTTGCTGGAAATGCTTATAACGCAAGATTAGTTGGATTTGCTGGTTCTTCTACAGGTGCAAATGCAACAGCTGTTGTTTCTTTCAACTCATCAGGAACAATCACTACCGTCAAGATTATGGATGGTGGTAGTGCATATGGTATTGGTAATACTCTTGCTATTGTTGGTATTTCTACAACAACTGGATTCTCTCAGGCTGTTGTTCAAGTAACAAGAACTACCAATAACATCGGAGATTCTGTTCAGTTGGAGGGTATTACTCCATCATCTAATAGTGGTTATAACACTCTTTATAAGATCACTGGAATTAGTAGTGTTCGACAGTTTGAGGTACAATCCTCTGTAACTGTTGGTGGAGCTTCATCTACTGGTATCGGAATTACAGCTGCTACTTATGGAAATGCTACCGTAACTGGAAAATCATTAGGTATTTCCACAATCAATTATTCTCCAGTAACTGGTATTGCGACCATCGGATTCACCACTTCACATGGATTCAGAGTTGACAATAAACTTCGTATCGGTGGTGCTACAGATAGTTTCTTCAATGGTGATTTTGTTGTCAAGAGATTAAATAGTCTCACCTCTCTGACTGTTAATATTGGTCTTGGTACAACTGCAGTGTCTACTGGTGGAAACATTACAGTTTATAGATTTGGATTTGCATCAAACGGTGGAGATATAACTACAGATAATGAGAATATTGGTGGAAGATTTAACTTTGAATATGCTGGTATTACGACTACTCTTGCAACTCAAATCGTATCAACCGCATCAGATTCAACTCCATTAAATATTCCAAATGCAAATGCAATTGGTCTTAAACTTGGTGATTATCTCTTAGTTGATAGTGAAATTTTCAGAATTAAGTCTGACGTTACCAGTAATTCCGTTTCTGTCTTCAGAGGACTCTTTGGAACAAGAAGAGAAACTCATGATCTTGGAACAGTAGTTAGAAGAATCAAAGTACAACCTATTGAGTTCCGTAGAAATTCAATCATTCGTGCATCTGGTCATACTTTTGAATATCTTGGTTTCGGTCCTGGTAACTACTCAACGGCTCTTCCCGAGAGACAAGATAGAATCATTTCTTCAGCGGAAGAACTGATTGCACAAAATACTAGAATTGATGGTGGTGTAAGTATCTTCACCGCAATGAATAGTGATGGTGACTTCTATACTGGTAATAAGAAAGTCAATTCTGCAACTGGTCAAGAAGAAGTATTTGACGCACCTGTTCCTTCTGTTGTTGGTGAAGAGATTGATACTGGAAATATTAGTGTAGGATTTGATGTTCTTTCTCCACTTGAAGCATCGATTTCAAGATCTTTAAGAGTTGAAGGTGGTCCTAATGGAAATCTGGTTTCTGAATTTGATGGTCCAGTAGTATTCAACAATAAGATTACTTCAAACTCAGATAAGGGTATTGAAGCATCGTCAATCTTTATTCAAGGTGATGCTGAAGTATCTAGAAAGATTACTGTTGGAATCTCAACACCATCACTTGCGGGAAATCCAGGTGATATTACTTACGATTCAAATCCCACAAATGGTGGATATGTTGGATGGGTTTATACTGTAGACAATGAGTGGAGACCTTTCGGACTTATTTCCTGATTATAAATAAGTAAAAAGGTTGGCGCTCTCCACCGATGGCAGTACAAAAGAACTTTGTCGTCAAGAACGGCATAGAAGTAAACGAGAACCTAATATTTGCAGATAATACAGCAAATAAGGTTGGTATTGGTACAACAATAACACCAGAAAAATTACAAGTTAATGGTGGAATTGGTGCTACAAGTATTGTTTTAAGTGGTGTTGGAACAATACCAATCTCATTTTCAAATATTTCAAATATTGGTGATGCTTATATTGTAAGTGGTGTCGTAACATCAATTACTGGTACTGCATTAACATATACAAATGCAGATATTGGAACTTTAAGTGCTGATGTTGGATACGTTGTATCAGGAGTAGTTACTAATCTTACTGGTACTATCAGCACTATTACAAATATCAATACCACCAATCTTGTTGGTACTATTGGTACTTTCACGACAGTTGATATCACTAATCTGAGTGTTGATAATGCTTATGTTATATCAGGAGTAGTTACTAATCTTACTGGTACAGCAGCAACAATTGGAACAGTAGAAATTGTTTCTGGTATCGTTACTGCTACCTCAGGAGTTGTCACTTATTATGGTGATGGAAGATATCTTGATCTTTCTAATAACTCAAGTGCTGGTATTGGAATCGCTACTGCAGGTGGAGCACTTGGATATGGTGTTACATTCTTAAATTTCTTTGGAGCGGGAGTATCTACATCATTCTATGATTCCTCTGTAGGTATTGCAACAATATTCTTCCAAGGTGGTGGTGGAGGAGGTGGTGGAGGAGCTATTGGTATTGGATCCACATTCCCAGGAACACCATTATCAATTGATCCAGTACCTTCAAATGGTGACTTATTCTTCCATATTGATTATGGTAGAACCTTTATCTATTACGATGAAGTCATTCTTGGAGTTGGATCTTCTGCATTCTGGATTGATTCATCACCATTTAACATTGGTATCATCACTGCAATTTATGGGGGTGTTTCGTTCAGTGATGGTTCTGCATCATCTCCAAGTTGGTACTTTGAAGGTGATTCAACTACTGGCGTATTCTCACCTGTAAACGGAGAACTTACGTTTGTATCAACTGGTTCTTCTGTTCTTAATATAAATTCATCAGGTGTTATTGTTACTGGTGTTACCACATCAACCAAAGCAAACATTGGAGCAGCTACTACTTTCCCCGAGGATCTGGTTGTTCAGGGTGATGCAAGAGTTACTGGTATTACCACATCAACCAAAGCAAACATTGGAGCAGCTACTACTTTCCCCGAGGATCTGGTTGTTCAGGGTGATGCAAGAGTTACTGGTATTTTAACAGTTGGCACTTCAAGTATTATTCTTGACGGAAATACTGACGTAATCACTGTAGGATCTGGTGCAACAATCAATGGATCAAATGGTAATGCAGTGTTTGCTGGATCGATTACAGCATCATCGTTCTCTGGTGATGGTTCTGGTCTAACTGGAGCAGGATCTACAGTTGCTGATGATACAACAACAAACTCTACATTCTATCCAGTTTTTACTGCAACAACAACAGGAACCATTACTGCATCAAAAGTTTCTACTACAAAACTGACATTTAATCCATCTACAGGAACTCTAACAGCAACTGATCTTAACTCTTCATCCGATGCTTCACTGAAAGAAAACATTGAAACCATTGAAAATGCAATAGATACTGTAAATGATCTTCGTGGTGTTAAGTTTGATTGGAAAGAAGATGGTAGAACTTCTTATGGTGTAATTGCACAAGAACTTGAGAATGTTCTCCCAGAACTTGTAAGTAGTGGTGAACTAAAGACTGTAAACTATAATGGTATTATTGGAGTTCTGATTGAAGCAGTAAAAGAACTTTCTGCTGAAGTTGAAGATCTTAAGAACAAACTTTCATAAATATTAACAAGTCAAGCCGAGTGGAGACACGAAGATGGCACCAAGAAAACTCTTTCTTATGATGGGAGGGTGATGAATGGCAATTAAAATATCAGGAACAACTGTTATTAATGATCAATCAGAGATTGCATCAGGAATGCAATCGATTTATGATAGAACATTTACAGTTGGAGTTAATACAACTCTTGTTAATCGTGATTTCTGCGAAGTTACTGGAGCAGGTCTTACAATTACACTTCCAGCAACTCCAAGTATTGGTAATGAGGTTCAGATTGGTGTCGGAACTTTTACAGATACTGTTGTTTCGAGAAATGGTAGTAGTATTATGAGTCTTTCTGAAAATATTACAATAGACACTCAATATGTGAACGTTGCGTTTCTTTATGTTGGTGGCACAGTAGGTTGGAGGATTTTCTAAAATGTCAACTTTAAGTCAGTTTTTTGGTGGTTCTGGTGGTGGTGGTCTAACTGTACCTGCATTTCAGGGAGGCCCTGTCGCTAACGGAATCACCGTAGCGGAGGTTTTATTGGTCGGCGGTGGCGGCAACGGAGCTGGAAGTCCTCTTTTTGATGGAGGATGTACTGGAGGAAGTTCTGGAGAAGTCATATATTCCACCGCCTTGTTTTTTACGCAGGGCACTTCTTATACAATCACTATTGGCGGTGCAGCTTCTAATAGCTCAATTGTTGGCACAGACTTAAACTTAATTGCTTATGCCGGCAACTCTGGCAACGGCCCCCAAATCTACGGCCATCGCAACTGTAAATTAGATGAATACACTACGTCTTATGGATTTGGAGGAGCTAGACCATATGTATCCCCTGATTTGACGACTCACGGAACACCTACTTGTGGAGGCGGTGCACTACAACCTGGCAGAGAAGGCAACGTATTTGGTTCTTCCAGAGCGGGAGGAGAGGGAGTATCGATTAATATTACAGGGTCTTATAATACATACGGTTCCGGCGGCGGTGGCGGGTTCGGGGGAGCCGTAGTTGGAGGCACTAACGGAGGAAGAAGCGGCGGGCAGAACGGATCAGGGCTTCCAGCAGTCGCCAATACTGGATCCGGCGGAGGTGGGGGGGGATACCCACATCCCTCTCCCACCTCGGGTGGTGCCGGCGGATCCGGTATTTGCGTAATTCGCTGGCCAACTGCATATCCAGATGCTCCTTCAGTTTCAGCAAACACTCCAACTCCTGCTCAACCAGGATATTATGTGTATCGTTGGAACTCTGGTCCAGGTTCAATTACATTCTAAGGAGGTAATCAATAATGGCACACTTTGTAGAACTTGACGAAAATAATGTTGTTAAAAGATGTATTGTAGTTAATGACGACTACATTCTTCAAGATGGAATTGAAGTCGAAAAAATTGGTGTTGACCATCTTAAATCAGTTTATGGTGAAGATACCATTTGGAAACAAACTTCTTATAATGATAATATAAGAGTTCGTTTTGGTCGTGTAGGATATATTTATAATGAAACCTTAGATGCCTTTATTCCACCAAAACCTTATCCTTCTTGGATTCTAAACGAAACAACCGCAAGTTGGGAAGCATCAATACCAAAACCAGATGAGGAAAATTCTTATGAATGGAATGAAGAATCTAAAAGTTGGGAGTTATCTCCAACCGTATAATACTCAAGAGGGTCTAATCACCCTCTTTTTTATTTGACATCAAAACCAAACTGATATATAATACGACTGAATAACATAAGGAGATTGACTTTTGGCATTCCAATCAATTTGGTACTATAGTAACCTACCAGATAAGATCGTAGATATTATTGAAGAAGATCTTGCAGTAACTTTTGATCCACAACTTCAAGATTCAAAAGTTGGTGGTGGTGATTATGGAACAGTAGATAAAGATAAGAGAAATGCAAAAAATGCATGGGTTCCTACAACTCATTGGGTTGCTGGTTTTGTATGGCATTATGTTCAACGTGCAAACCGTGAGAACTTTCTGTATGACTTGACAAATATTGATGGCGAAAGTCTTCAATATACTGTGTATGGGGAAGGTGAGTATTATGGTTGGCATAATGATGCTGGACTTGCTTCTTATTACAAACCAGTATCACAGGGAAATCGTGGTCACGGTGCAGAACAGTTTCAAGACTTTGTAAATGAGAACTGTGAGAAAGTAAGGAAGTTGTCTTTTAGCGTACTCCTCTCCGATCCTGATACTTATGAAGGTGGAAACTTACAACTTTTAGCAGAAGATGGGAAATCTTATATTGCTCCACGCCAACGAGGAACCATTATTCTCTTTGATTCTCGTACACAACACCGAGTTCAAAAGGTAACTAAAGGTGTCAGAAAGTCACTGGTTGGATGGTGTGTGGGAAACCGGTGGCGCTGAGGTGAATTATGGCAGAAGGAATGACACAAGAACAGATTGACTGGCAAGTTAAGGTCAATCGTGGAACAGCAAAGACAGATAATAATATCTTTGAGAAACAAGGATATTTGGTGATTAGAGATCTTATTGATCCAAAGGAACTTTATTGTGAAGTACCTGAAGTTAGAGGACAACTCAACTACTATGGGAAACTTGAGAAATACTCATACAGTCCTGTAGAAATGCAAGTAGAAGGTTCTCTTGCAAGGTATTATTATCCTCCATATAAAGAGGCATACTTTAAAGTAAAAAAGAGGCTTGAGAATATTATAGGAAAACCACTTTCTACCACATATTATTACGATCGTTACTATTTTTCCTCTATGGAATTAAAGAAACACGCAGATCGTGATTCTTGTGAGATTTCAGTGAGTATTCATATTGGAACCAATCTTAAGGATAAATGGGGATTTAAATTGATTGATGTGGAGGGTAATGAGAAAGAAGTATTTTTAAATCCTGGTGATGGTCTATTGTACAAAGGGTGTGAACTTTGTCACTGGAGAGATCCTATGCCAGGGAAAAGAAGAAATAAGATTCGTAAATGGTTGGGTATGAAAGAATTTTACTACCATCAAGTTTTTATGCACTACGTGTTAAGAGATGGTCTAAGAGCTCACTGTGCTAACGATATGGCACGATAACTAAATAGTGATGCCTGAGTTGGGTGCAATCTTCACAGGTAGAGAGGGAGCAGAGATGCTCCTTTTCTTGTATAAATATTATTGCACCCAACTATAGAAATGTATTACGTTTACTCGTATTTACGGGAAGATTATAGTCCATATTATATTGGAAAAGGAACTAAGGGGAGAGCATATGCCTATGCTAATCATAGGATTAAAGCACCTAAAGATAAATCAAGAATTCATATACTCAAATCTAACTTAAGTGAAGTGGAGTCATATGAGTTGGAGAAACTTTATATTTTAATGTTCGGCAGAAAAGATTTAAATACTGGAATATTAAGAAATCTGAGTGATGGTGGAGAAGGTCCAGTGGGATATAAACCTACTCCAGAACAACGTAAAAAAATAGCATTATCCCGAATGGGTGAAAAGCATCCTCTTTACGGTGTTTCTCCTTCGGAAGAAACAAGAGAGAAGCAAAGACAAGTTATGAAAGGTAGATTTATAAAAGAAAAAAATCCTATGTATGGTAAAACTCATACTGAAGAAAATAGAAAGAAAATAAGCGAAACACACAAGGGAGTCCCTAAGTCAGAAGAACATCGCAAAAAGATAAGTGAAAGAAATAAGGGTAGAGTTGTTACAGAAGAGACAAGAAATAAACTTAGAAAACAAGCTAAGGTTTACAAATTTACTCTATTAGATGGAAGAACTTTTATAGATACCATTCCACAATTTTGTAAAAAGAATGGTTATCCTAAATCATCTGTTAGATTAGTTAGTTGTGGAAAATCAAAAAGATATAAGGACATTATTAAAGTGGAAGATATATGAGATGTCTAAATAAGTAAAAGAACTATAAGACCTATAATGTCAGTCACAAAGGCACAATTATTGGGTGGTGTGGGGTTATCCACCGTAGGAGACTTAACAGTTTATGGTGGAGTAAATGCTACTGGTGTTGTTACTGCAAGTAGTTTTGTTGGACCTTTAACGGGAACTGCATCCACTGCAACGGTAGCAGGAACGGCCTATGGACTCACAGGAACTCCTAATATTACTGTAGGATTCATTACTGCCACTGGAGCTTCGATTAGTGGTAATGTAAATGTCGGTGGTAACGTAAGTATCGCAGGAACATTAACCTACGAAGATGTAACCAATGTAGATTCAATTGGTATTGTAACTGCTCGTGCTGGTATTGTTCTTGGACCAACAGCAAATACGATTCAATTAGGAACAGGAACCACGATTAGTTCTCCTGCTTCTAATGCTTTTACGATTCTTACTGGTGGTAGTGAGAGAGTTAGGGTTGATAGTTCCGGAAGGGCATTATTTGGCACGTCTACTGTCCCTAGCAACAAAAACAGCGTTACACCGACGTTTGCTATAAGTGCTAGCGGGGTGAACGGTGCTGCTCAAATTACACGCCATACATCAGTTGGTGCAGGCGGAGCACTTTTAGAGCTTTCGGCTACGCGAGGTACGTCCAATACCGATTACACAATCTTGCAAAGTGGTGACGGCATTGGGACTGTTGATTTCTCAGGAGCAGACGGTAATGAGTTTGTAGTTGCTGCTGCAATTCAGGCTGCGGTAGACGGCACCCCTGGCGATAATGATATGCCGGGAAGACTTGTATTTTCGACAACGGCCGACGGGGCATCAAGTCCAACAGAAAGATGTAGAATATCAAATTCAGGTGGTTTCTCTGTAGGAACCATAGCAAACCCTGGAGCAGGAGCAATCTATGCAACAGGAGACATCACTGCATTCTATTCATCAGACATCAGATTAAAGAAAGATATTGAACCAATCTCAGAACCCATCAAAAAACTGATGGAGATTTCTGGTGTTACTTATAAGTGGAATGAAGAATATCTGAAAGATAAAGAGGTTGATGGATACTTTGTAAGAGAAACTGAAGTTGGTGTAATTGCTCAAGATGTTGAGAAAGTTCTCCCAGAAGTTGTTGCAACTCGTGAGAATGGATATAAGGCAGTTAGATATGAGAAACTGGTTGCACTTCTGATTGAAGCAGTTAAGGACCAACAACATCAAATCGATGAACTAAAAGCAAGATTAGAGGAGAAGTGATATGCCAACACCTTCAGGTCAGATTGCATTTTCTCAGGTAAATGCTGAGTTAGGAGTTTCACCTACATCAACTCAAGCAAATCTTGGTTCTGCACCATTTAGAGGTCTTGCTGGAGTTCCTTCTGGTCAGATTTCGATGAGTAATCTGCAGAATAAGAGTTCTGTTATAAGTGCTACTGGTGGAACTATAATTGATTCTGGTGGATTTAGAATTCACGTCTTTACATCTCCAGGTTCTTTTGTGGTTTCTAACGCAGGACCAGGAACTGTTGAGTATCTTGTAGTTGCTGGTGGTGGTTCAGCTGGCGGAGATGCGGGAGGTGGAGGAGGCGGAGGAGGATTTAGAACAGGAACAGGATTTCCTATTACTGCAACTACTTATCCAATTACAATTGGAGGAGGTGGTTCAGGTCCAGCAACCTGGGGTAATAATGGAAATCCTTCAATATTTTCAACAATAATTTCTGCTGGTGGAGGAGGTGGAGGAGGAAGACCAGGAGCTCCTGGACAAGCAAGACCAGGAGGATCTGGTGGAGGTGGTCAAGGTGGACCCGGAACTGCTAACGCTGGAGGTGCTGGAAATAGTCCTCCTGTTTCTCCTCCACAAGGAAACAATGGAGGCCCTGCAGCTACTGGAGGCGATAACTCAGGAGGTGGAGGAGGCGGTGCTGGTGGTGTAGGTGGTACAGGAACACCCGGTAGACCTGCTCAAGGAGGTAATGGTGGTATAGGTTCTCCAATTACTTGGATTCCATTTAATTATGGAACTCAAGGCCCTGCACCAGGTCGTTATTTTTCTGGTGGAGGCGGCGGCGGTCCTTCTTTTGGAGGAAATAATATTGAATCTCCAGGTGGAGCTGGAGGTGGTGCTCCTGGAATAGGTCCTAATGGCCCTGCCGCTAGTGCCAATACTGGCGGTGGTGGAGGAGCTGGAACAAATGCTTCCGGTGGACGTGGAGGTGCTGGGGGATCTGGTATAGTAGCAATCAGATATCCTATATAAATCTAAAAACTCATGGCACACTACGCAGAACTCAACGAGAACAATGAAGTAATCTATGTTGTCTATATGGACAATGAGATTATCACCGATGAGAATGGTAATGAAGTAGAAGAACTTGGTGTAAACCATCTTCATACTCATCATGGAGCAGATCGTAGATGGATAAGAACTTCATATCGTGGAAACTTTAGAAACAAGTATGCAGGTCTTGGTGATACTTACAGAGAAGACCTTGATATGTTCATTTCCCCTCAACCATATCCATCTTGGACTTTAAATGAATCTATAGGCCAGTGGGAACCTCCAGTACCAATACCCGATGATGAGAACTTTTATAATTGGAATGAAGATACTCAAAATTGGAATCTAATAGAACAACCAACAACATAAATACCTAAAAAGAACAATAAGATGGCTCTAAATTTCCCTGATTCACCAACACTGAATCAAGTTTATACTGATACTACATCTGGTTTCTCTTATCAGTGGGATGGAGTTGTTTGGAAAAGTTACACTCCTTCATCATCAAGTCAGATTACAATTCTTGATGATATTTCTGGTTCTTTTAATGGATCTACTGACAATTTTTCATTAACAGCATCTGGAACATCTATCTCTCCAGCAAACTCACAACAACTTCGTGTAGTTTTGGGTGGTATTGTTCAAGAACCAATTACCGATTATTATGTTGCAGGATCTACGATTGTCTTTACGACTGCACCAAGTAGTGGTTTAGATTGTTCTATTGTATCTTTAGGACCTGCTGTTCCTGTAGATGCACCGAATAGTGGTAATATTTTCGCAAGACAGGAATATAATCCAACTGGAGTTCAAACAACCTTTACTTTCACCAGTAACTATACTCCAGGATACTTTGAAGTGTATCAAAATGGAGTTAAATTGGTTGATGGAACTGACTATACAGCAACAAATGGAACATCATTTGATTTAACAGTTCCTGCACAAAATGGTGATGTTGTTGAGGGAATTACTTATCTTCAGACAACACTTTATACTTTGGGTGATTATGCAACAAATTTAACGGTTGTAAATAATGCATCTGTTGGTGGAATCTTAACCGCCACAAGTTTTGTTGGTGATGGATCAGGAATCACTGGCATCTCATCAGTTTCTTTTGCAACAACTTCATTTGGATTAAGTGGAACTCCTAATGTTACTGTTGGTGTTGCAACGGCTTCAAGTTTTGTTGGAAACTTAACAGGAAATGCAACAGGTCTTAGTGGAACTCCTAATGTTACTGTTGGAGTTGTAACTGCTACGAGTGTATCTGTAAGTGGTAACGTAAGTATCGCAGGAACTCTGACGTATGAAGATGTTACTAACGTAGATTCGATTGGACTTGTAACTGCTCGTAGTGGAGTTGTGGTCGTTGGTGGTGGTGTTAGTGTTGCTGCTGGAGGTCTTAGAGTAACCTCTGGAATCTCAACAATCTCTGGTGGTCTTGATTTAAGTAATCTGTTAAGAGAAGGAGTTAATATTGTTACGGGAAAATTAAGTAATAATTCAAACATTAATTTGGATAATGGAATGGTTCACTTCTTTACAATAATAGAAACTACTACATCAACACCAAATATAACATCATCTGTTGGTATCAATACTCAGATGGCAGTAGGTGAAACTTCTGCAGTAACGATTATCACAACTGCTGCAGCTGCTGGATACTCAACGTGTATCAACATTGATGGTTCTTATAATGATGTTAAGTGGTTAGGTGGAACTGACCCATCAACAGGTGGTACAGGTGGTAATGATGTTTACTCACTACAAATTATCAAAACAGCATCAGCAACATATACTGTGTTAGGTTCTGTCAATAACTTTGCTTGATAGGAGAATAAGAAAATGAGTCCTTTATTAGGTTTATCCGGATTTGGTGGTGGTTTATCAAGGTTTGGTGGTGCTACTGAGATATCTGATGAGTATTTCAATTATGTGACAATGCTTCTGCACGGTGATGGAACCAATGGAGCACAAAATAATACTTTCACGGATAGTAGTAGTAATAACTTTACAATTACCAGAAACGGCAATACAACTCAAGGAACTTTGACTCCTTTTGGAGATAATTGGAGTAATTATTTTGATGGAAGTGGAGATTATTTAAGTTTTTCTAATAATTCTAATTTTGCATTTGGAACTGGTGCATTTACGATTGAATTTTGGGTTAATGGTCCTTCAAATAATAATAAATTTTTTCTGGGTGGAAGAAGTGCAATTGGAACTCTACATATTACAACTGGAGGATATGATTCAACTTTAATTGGTGCTTTAAGATATGTTGGAAGTTCAACAATAGTTTCCACATCATTAGTTACAGATAATTCTTGGCACCATTGTGCAATTGTTCGTGATAGTAGCAATAATGTTAAACTTTATGTAGATGGAGTTCAGTCTGCAAGCGGGACTGATGCAACAAATTATACTACAACATCGGGCACTTGGTATTTTGGAGGTAATGATTTAAGTCCTACCACTAACAACCTTAATGGTTTCATCTCAAACCTACGAATCCTCAAAGGAACTGCACTCTATACAACAAACTTCACACCTCCAACAGCACCACTTACAGCAATCTCGGGAACATCATTACTCACTTGTCAATCAAATAGATTTAAAGATAATAGCACTAATAACTTTACACTTACTCCTGCAGGTAATGTAAGTGTTCAAAAGTTTAGTCCATTCTCTCCAACATCTTCATACAATTCAAGCACTGTTGGTGGAAGTTTGCATTTTCTTTCTCTTGGCTTTGGAAGTGGAGATTACTTAAGTATTTCTCACAACACTGCTCTTGATATTTGGGTTGGGAATTTTACTGTTGAATGTTGGGTTTGGTTAAATGGAAATCAAGGAAATAATGTAGGATTGGTCAATAAAGCACCAAACAATGGAGATCCTTCTTGGACTCCCGGATGGGCTTTTCAAATTTATAGTAATGCATTGACAGTAAATACTCCAGGCGACTCAAGATTATTCAGTACAGGAGTAACAATACCAACTTATTCTTGGGTACATTGCGTTCTTGTTAAAAGTGGAAGCACAGTTTCCATTTTCCAGAATGGGACTAGAACAGGAACAATTACAAATTCTAGTTCATACAGCAATAGTTCTGATGCAATTACCGTTGGAACAGATAGATATTTGCCTGGAGGTAAATTAAATGGATATGTTTCAAATTTAAGATTGGTAAAGGGAACTGCAGTTTATGATCCAACTCAAACAACAATAACAGTACCCACAGCACCACTTACAAACATTACAAATACCAGTCTACTTTTAAATGGAACAAATGCTGGTATCTTTGATAATGCCATGATGAATAATGTGGAAACTGTAGGTAATGCACAAATCAATACCTCAACTAAAAAGTATGGTACTGGTTCTATGGCATTTGATGGTAGTGGAGACTACTTAATAATTGCATATACCCCACAACTTAATTTCCCTACAAATTTTACGATTGAATGTTGGGTAAATGTAACATCAACTATCACTTCTTTTCCCTGTATTGTAAACAACTATAGTACATATACAACTAATGGTGGTTTTGGAATATTTGCTTCTCACGCAAGTGGAACTGCAAATAAGTATAATATTGCATTTAACGGTACATTTCCAGTTATCAATAGTACAACCAGCATTTCCTATGGAAACTGGCAACATATAGCACTGGTTCGTTCAGGTTCTACAATTACTCTCTATGTTGATGGTGTGTCAAATGGAACTCATACATCGACTGCTAATGTGTTAGGAACTCAGAATTTCTGGTGGATTGGAACTGCTGGAGATTCTATTGCATCTGGATATCTTAACGGTTACATAGACGATCTAAGAGTCACAAATGGATTTGCAAGATACACAACAACATTTACACCACCAACCAGAGCATTCCCCAATAAGTAATCACATAAATACCTAAAAAGTAATCATAAAGATGTCTAAGGCTTCTAACTTAGCAGGATTTGTACCAAGTATAAATCCAACAAGTAATTTGAATGTTGGTGTCGTTACTGCTACGAGTTTTAGTGGTCCACTTTCGGGAACTGCATCAACAGCAGGATATGCATCAACAGCAGGATATGCAACGACTTCTTTTGGTCTTGAGGGAACACCAAACTTAAATGTTGGTGTCGTTACTGCTACGAGTTTTAGTGGTCCACTTTCGGGAACTGCATCAACAGCAGGATATGCATCAACAGCAGGATATGCAACGACTTCTTTTGGTCTTGAGGGAACACCAAACTTAAATGTTGGAATCACTACAGTCACTGGACTTGGTGGAGTTGCTTATGTTGGTATTACATCAACTGCAGTAAGTAAGACTTTAATAAATAGAGAATATTGCACTGTTGTTGCTGCTGGAGTTACTATTACTCTTCCTGCAACTCCATCACCAGGATGGGAAGTGGGAATTGCAGTTGACAACTTTACTGATGTAGTTGTTGCACGTAATGGTTCAAATATTATGGCACTTAATGAAGACTTTACGATGGATGTAGCATACTTAGCACTACAATTTGTTTATGTAGATTCTGTACAAGGATGGAGGTATTTCTAAAATGAGCGCAGCATCTCAGTTTTTTGGTGGTGGTGGAGGCGGAGGAAGCCAAGTAGTTGAAGTCTTTGCTGTCGGTGGTGGAGGTAATGGACAGTCGATCGGATCGGCTCCATACCCAAGATCTACTATGGGAGGTGGTGGAGGATCTGGACAAGTTGTTTATACACGATCTATTGTAACTCCAGGAAAAACTTATACAATTACTGTTGGTGGTGCAGGAAGTCCTTCAATTTTTAATGATGTTGTTGCTTATGGTGGAGCTAATGGTAGTGGTTCTTCATATCAGGGAAGTGGAGGGGGTGGATTTTCTCAGTATGGGCCTCCACCAGTAACTAGTAGTTCGGGAGGAAGTACTACTCTCATTACTCCCGTCACATCATCTGTAGGGAATTTTGCATTGGCTGCTTCAGGATTACCAGGAGGCTCTCCAACACCTGCTGGTGGTGCCGGTGGAAGTGCATCATGGCCCGGAGATTCAATTGGAATTCCCGGAGTTTTTGGATCTGGTGGTGGTGGGGGCAGTCGCTTTGCTCCAGGAGCAAATGGAGCTCCAGGAACTGGAAATGGCGGTGGTGGAGGAGCAGCTAATTCAAACCCACCTGCCGTTTATCCTGCTGGCTCGGGAGGTTCCGGAACAGTTATTATTCGTTTCCCAACTGCTTTTGATGCTGCTACAGTTACTGGTAATACTCCAACTCCCGCACAACCAGGATACTACGTTTATCGTTGGAACTCTGGTCCAGGTTCAATCACATTCAACTGAGGAGGTAATCAATAATGGCACACTTTGTAGAAATTAACGAGAATAATGAAGTCTTGAGGGTTGTTGTAGTTAATGATGATTACTTAAAGGATGAAAATGGTAATGAAGTAGAGCAGCTTGGAAAAGATCATATGGAATCTGTTTACGGACCAGATACCAGATGGATTCAAACATCATATAATAACAACATTAGAGTTCGTTTTGGTCGTGTTGGATATACTTATGATGAGACTTTAGATGCTTTCATTCCACCAAAACCAGAAGAAAATCCTTCTTGGGTTCTAAATGAAACTACTGCAGATTGGGAACCACCTATTCCTAAACCTGATGATGGCAACCTTTATGATTGGAACGAAGAAACTGTAAGTTGGGATTTGATTGTAGAATAAAAAATATAGGTTGAAAATAATTCATTATGGCAATATTCAAACAAAATAATAACTCCTGCTATTTCGTTCATATACCAAGAACTGGTGGGAGATATGTATCTTCTTTATTTGAAAATTCAAAAGAAGTTGAGTGCAAATATCATAAAATACACACTCAAAGAGTATCTGGGATTGATGTGACTCATTTACATTATCCTTGGTATGAAATGCATTTCAATGTTCAGAATATTCCTCATATTACTGTAGTAAGAAATCCATATGACAAATTTCATTCTACAGTTAAAAATATGCATCATATGCATAATTTAACTTATGATGATTTAATAGATGAAGAGTCATTCTCAAAGTTTATTCAAAAACAAATAACTGATCAGAGTTTTCATAATAATTGGTTTCTTCAACAAAGCATGTTCATATCTCCAAAAACTCACGTTTGGAAATATGAATGGGGATTTGGAAAAGAATTTAGAGATTGGGTATTTGAGAAAACGTCTATTAATATCAGTGTAGAGACAACAACTTATGATATGTTTAATGAGGAAACATCGGAACAATATGATTTTGATGAGAGAGTAAAACCAAATATCAAAAAGTTTTATGAAAGAGATTTTATTGAATTGAATTATAATTAAAACCACTTCAAAAACTGGCACATAGACCTCTCCAGACCTCTGCGGGAGGTTTTATAATATCCAGAGACATCCAAAGACCTGATGAGATACTCCACACTGGACAGATTGATTTTTGTCACCAGTTTCCTATGGTTCACACACTGGGCTGCTAAGGTATCTGAAGTAACCCTTAAAGCATTGTTCTAATGTTAGACCTTTACATCACAGGTTACGGTGCTCGTAAGAGACGTGTAGAAGACGTTGTAGCTTGGTTCTTAAACAAGTACCTACCCAGACATCATATAACCTTAGAAGTCCTTCACAGAGGACTTCGTAGGGAAGAATCGTATGGTTATTGTTCTGTCTCTGGGAACATCTATCGTCCTCGTGAGTTTCTGATTGAGATTGATCCGAAACTTGATATGGAACTCTATACTAAGACAATCATCCACGAACTTATACATTTACGTCAATGGGTTCGTGGAGTTCTTAAGGAACGTAGAGGAAAGATGTACTACAGAGACATCAAATGTGAGGACTTAGATTATTGGGAACAACCTCACGAAATTGAAGCACACTCACTTGAACAAATGTATTATGAAGATTACTTGACAGATACTCATCAAACCCTTTAGACTACCTTTGTTGGGGTTGAAGATCAGACTCTAAGCTCTTAAAGACATCATGAAAACCAAGAAACAATTTATTAACATCAAACCCAAGAGTTCCAAAGCAAAGAATCGTTTTGTGAACCAAATGAGTTCTCTTCATGCTATGGAAGTAGAGCAAGAGACTGATGATATGTTCTTCTTGGCATCCATCAATCGTCAATACTTTACATGGATTCCGAAGACTGGAAACGAACACTGGGAAATCATTAAATAGAACAGAATAGGAGAACTTATGGTTGTATTTTTATCAATCATCACTTGTTCTCAAGCCTTCGGACTTGTGAACCGAATCTCTAATGTTGTTGGATTAACTCCACAACAAAGATTTGATTTGATTCAAGAAGTTCGAAAGGTAATTCCGTCCTGTCCTGTAACCATTCAGAAAGATGTCCCAAAACCCACATCAACAAGCAGTTGATTTAATGATAGAAATGATATTCAGACATTATCCATTTCTAAGGAATCAAGCAACGAAGCATGAATGTAGTTCAGAGTTAGATAGAGTACAGGAACAACTATTAGAATTCTTACATAAAATCAGATGATATCATACTACCTTTGGTTAATCATATTTGCAATCTGTCTGTATCTTGTGATTACAGATACTTCTATTGCACAACTTATTATTCTTTATAGTAAGTGGTGGAGATTGCAGTATGAGAAACTCAAATGGTGGGTGGTGTATAATCCTCAGAATCCTGTGGTAAAGTATTTGATGTATCGAAAGTCCATGAAGATGGCAGAAGAACTTATGAAGGAGTATGAAAATGATCGAATGGATTGATGAATGTTTTAGGATTGAACAAAAGAAATGGGGCACTTGGGATTCTTATGACAAAGAGGGTAAATGTATTGTGACATCTTTAACTGAAGGTGATTGTATTCGTGCAACAAGATTTGTTCTTAAGGGACGAATGGAAGGTTGGAATAATGGGGAAAGTGTGGTAAAATCTGAGAATAGTTTTGTTGGTGGGAAACTCTAATGACTACAAGGACTTATGTAACTAAATCTGGTGATACCTATGAGTGGGAAGAAACTGCAGAGACAGTGGAAGCACTGAAAGAACTGAATAAGTTTGCAGGTAACTATCCTGGTCCTCTTTATGCTCCTCATCCACATATTAAAGATGACGGACAATCTACTTGATCGTATTGAGAAACTTGAACAGGAGAACGTAGAGACAACAAACGTTCTCTATTCTATCTTAAATAGGATAGAACTATTGGAGAACGATTATGTCTTACGATCTGACAAGTTTCGAGAAGGCAATGGCTCTGTTTGCGAATAGAGTGGGCATTATCGTAAATCTTGAGGTTGGTGATAAGATGACACCAGAACAGGCATATAAAGAAATCAAACAAGAGTACAAGCAACTGAAAAAACTTCACAAAAAGAACGATGACTGACTACAAAAAGTATTCTTTGGAAAACTTGGAAAATTGGCTTTATGATGCGATGTCTTGTGGTGATGCAACACCTCAGGAGATCTATGATACGATTATTAAAGTCGTGAAAGATGAATACTACACTTATAAGAAAAGGGCATCAGAATCATATGAACTTCTTGCCCTTTTGAATAGTGGTGTTGACAATAACAAATATCAAGATTATCTCAATGACATCTTGAAGTGTGATAAGGATGATCCATCACCTGAATGTCAAGGTGCTTGGAATGACTTTTGGGAATCGAGTCATCAGGAATATGTGAACACTCAAAAGGTTGATCAAGTAAATCGTTGGGTTCTTCCTGTTGAACTTGATGGATTGACTGGTGAATGTTACATCAATCTTCCCGATGATCTTCTCGAACGTGCTGGACTTCAAGAGGGATCTATGGTAAACTTTATTGATCGTGGAGATGGTAGTTTTGAAATGAGGAAAGTAAATGGCCCTGAGTAAATCAGTAGAAGAAAGTCTGAAAGAAGCAGAACAGAGTTTGAGGAATGCTCTTGCGTTTGCTGCACGTCAAGAACGTCCAGTAGTTTGTACAACGATCTCTAAGGTCATTCAAGAGATTGAAACTCTGCAGAGTTTTGATAGTTTGATGGATAAACTTGAGAGTCGTATTCAAGGAGACTCTGGTGGATTTGGTACATTCTTTGGATCGTAAAGTTATATTACTCAATCCCAAAGAGAATATTAAGAAACCTTATGACTCCCTTAAATAGTGTTAGGATTAGAAGACAAATGAACGGGAGCGACTGATGACCCTCGCAAAGACTGGTGGATCGAATCTTACAACAGAAGAATGGGATGAACTGAATGTTCTTCGACTGGCAATCAATGAGAATCCAGCATCAGTTCATCCTGAGAAACAAGAACGATTCACCGAGTTGTTTGTTCGGTCACTGGAAGGTAAAGGAGATTATTGTTAGTAACCTCTAAAGTGTTCCTGTAGTATAAGACCTCATCATCTTGAAACCTTCCTACATTATCTTAGGATTCGTTGCCATTCTTGGATGGAACGCATTTCTGATTCATCGTGATCATCAGATGTTTCAGAAGTATTATAATGATCAAGCACAAATTGAAATGAATTCCAAATGACTTACAAAGCATCTCTCAAAGTTTCTTTTGACACCGAATGGACTTCTACTCATTATAGTAGTGGTTTTGATGATACTGCGCTTCCCGAAGAGCATTACACTTTCCAGGTTCCTGCCGAAGACCTGAATGTTTATCAACTGTTCCGTTTCTTCGCAACTGTTGCCCGTGCGATGGGACACGATGAGATTAACATTATGAAAGGTGGTTGTGGTCTTGCCTTTGGTGAAGAGAGAAGTGTAGAAAATATGCGTAAGGTTGCTGATGAGTTTGAACTGACTCTTGCAGAGGATTTGCAAGGTAAGTTCAAAGATTGGAAACAAGCAGAGGAAGATTGGGCACGACTGCGTAAAGGTCCGATGGGTACACATCTTGATGATGAAGAACTGACTGAAGAGGAACTCACTAATCTTGAAGAGGGTCAGTGAACGAAATAACCAAGATCATTCTTGCTCTCCAGCAGATTGATAATCTAACAAAACTCATAGAGGGAAATGAGTATCAACAGTTTCTTTATGGTAAACTGATTTCTGTCCAAGTTGAACTACAAAGGCAGTTGACTAATCTCACACATCATTCTAAAATTAAGGAGTAATTAAAGGTACAAATGGCACAAAAGTTTCTTTACATCGTTGATCACTTCGTCGGTTTCCCTCAATCAGAATATGGTGGAGTCTGGAATGTCATCGCAGATCATGATGATGAATGTTTCGATCTGATCTCTGAAGTTGATAACGGAGACTATGAAGAGTGCTATGTGAATCTCCGTAACAATATCGTCAAGGCACCCCGTTTTGCCCTGGCAGATGCGGTAGAATCTGAAGTGATCGATCGGTTCCTTACCTGATGTCCGTTAAGTTTCCCCATAAGGCACCAGTTGGATATCATTATGAACAAACTCCATTCAAAAGAAATGTCACCGCAATTTGGATTTGTCCTGACTGCCGTTACGACTATAATAATGGCAAACCTGTTCGGTGTATTTGGGGATTCTACAATTCCAAAACCAAACAGTGGCACTCACCAGTCAATTCATCCACAGTGGGTAGTGTAGTGGATCCTGCAAGAACTACACCTTACTCAGCTATGTTGTTGAATCTTAATCCTCTGATGTCTTGTTTTGAGTGACAATGGTACTTACTGAAGGAACCACAGTATCATATAAGAAAGTCACAGGAGTGATTGCTTTTGTGTGTGAACAATCTATTTCAATCTTAGTTCATAAAGGTTGGCATAAATCTCACGATGTTCGTGTTGTGGTGCATCATTCTGACTTTCATCTTATCCAACCACTCGAAGAAAAATGAAACTGATTCAATTTGGCGTAAGAAGTGATTATGGTCAAGAATACTATATGACTCTTTGTACTGGAAAGCATTACTCACTTCTTCAAGTTGCATTTGATTATGGTGAGTATGGTAAGTGGATTGAGTTTCCATATCTCCAAATCTCTATGGGTTATGGTAGGTTACTATCAGTTCTGTTCTCTATTGGGCGAGTGGGATTTACTTTTGATATTGCTGGTCGCAACTGGCGTGATGAGTTGTTTTATGTTCAACCAAATGAGGTAAAAGAATGAAACTCTTTGATACAGCACACTATGAAGATTATGGACACGAGTTCTTCTTTCAACTACTCCCACACTATCCTACATTTGGTCTATTAGATGTTGTAGTCCAGTGGGACGAATACCCTGCTACTGAAATCTTCCCGATGTTGTTGATTAGTTTTGGTAGCAGGTCTTTGTGTGGATTTTCATTTCGTTGGAAGTGGTTTGAGATACGATGTGATATGATTACTGCATCACCCAGAAACCTTGAACGATACAGGAGAAATTATGACTGACATCACCCAACTCTCTTACAAGGAACTCCAACAACTTGAAAAACAAATTGATGAACGCAAAGAGGTATTGCGTAAGTCAAAAGACTGTGTTGAAGGTTATAAAATCACCTTCTGTGTGAAGTTCAATCCTGCTAAACACGAATTTGATGAATTGAATAGTCCAGAAGAGTTTGGTGATTATTTGGCAAATGATGTTGCAAATCTGATTGTCAAAGATTTGGGTCTTCTGCAATCTGATGTAAGTGCTTCTATCATTGAACAAATGACTGATGAAGATAAGGTAGAATGGAAAGTTTTTTGGGAGGATGGAAATGACTG
>Ga0194123_10000716_pt1 | contig 59078 bp, 8 predicted proteins | sample TA2MahsurfametaG_5_FD_155479 | JGI IMG/M metagenome (GOLD analysis project Ga0194123, IMG submission 155479) | Freshwater microbial communities from Lake Tanganyika, Tanzania - TA2015023 Mahale A surface | ecosystem: Environmental > Aquatic > Freshwater > Lake | place: Tanzania: Lake Tanganyika... | reverse complement strand
CAGCATGGATTCGGCCGCGCTGTCCGAACTCGGGGGCGAGACCGATGTCACCCGGCAGGTCGAGCGACTGGCGCGCCTCGCGGCCTCCTCCGGCCTGCGTGGCCTGGTCTGCTCCCCGCTCGAGATCATGCCGCTTCGTGCGATGCTGCCGCCATCGGTGCAGCTGGTCACCCCGGGCATCCGCACGGGGGCCGAAAAGTCCGACGACCAGAAGCGCACGCTCGGGCCGGCCGAGGCCATGGCCGCCGGGGCCTCCTGGCTGGTGGTGGGCCGGCCGATCTACGCCGCGGCCGACCCCGTGGAATCGGCCCGCCGAATCCATGCCCTGGCGACCGGAGGCGCCTGATCGGGCCGACTCCCACCCGTGCTCCGGGCAGTTCCCTTCCGGCGTCCCGGAGACCGGACTCCGCGTGCCGCCATCGGGCCCGCACGACCCGCCGAGACCGGTCCCTGGAGCCTGGGCAGCGCACCCCGGGCCGGAACCCAAACTTTTCTTTCGCGCAGGCCTTGGGCCGCGTAGTTTCGCATCTTTCGTATGTTCGAACTCACCAACGAGGAGATCCGCCGTTATTCCCGACACCTCATCCTGCCGGAGGTCGGCCTGGCCGGCCAACGCAGGATCCGGAACACCTCCGTCCTCTGCATCGGGGCCGGGGGCCTGGGTTCCCCGATCGCCATGTACCTGGCCGCGGCGGGCATCGGACGGCTTGGAATCGTGGACTTCGACACGGTCGACCATTCCAACCTGCAGCGGCAGATCCTGCACTCCGACGCCGATGTCGGCACCTCCAAGGCCGACTCGGCCAAGGCGGCCATCGCCGCGTTGAACCCCAACGTCCAGGTCGACCTGCACAAGACGCGCATCACGGCCGACAACGCCTTCGACCTGATCCGCCCCTACGACATCGTGGTCGACGGCACCGACAATTTCCCTACCCGCTACCTCACCAACGACGCCTGCGTGCTGCTCAAGAAGCCCAACGTCTACGGTTCGATCTTCCGCTTCGAGGGCCAGGCCAGCGTCTTCGCCCCGCATCTGGGCGGGCCGTGCTACCGCTGCCTCTACCCGGAGCCCCCGCCGCCGGGCATGGTGCCGAGCTGCGCCGAAGGCGGCGTGCTGGGAGTGCTGCCGGGCATCATCGGCTGCATCCAGGCCACCGAGATCCTCAAATTGGCCTTGGGCAAGGGATCCTCCCTCATCGGCCGACTGATGCTCTTCAACGCCCTCGACATGAAGTTCCGGGAGCTGAAGCTCCGCAAGGATCCGAAGTGCCCGGTGTGCGGACCGAACCCGACCGTCACCCAGCTCATCGACTACGAGATGTTCTGTGGGATCCAGCCGGAGCCGGCGAACCCGTCGGCCAATCCCGACGAGGTGAGCCTGCGGGAGATGAAGAAGGCCCTCGACACGCCGTCGCTCGGCATCCAGGTCATCGACGTCCGCGAACCCGACGAGCAGCAGATCGCCCGCATCGCCGGGGTGCCCCTGGTGCCCCTGAGCACCCTGCCCCAGCGGTTCACCGACCTCGACCCGAACGTGCAGTACTACATCCACTGCAAGAGCGGGGTGCGCTCGTTGAAGGCGCTGCGCTTCCTGCGCGAGCAGGGCTTCAAATACGTCAAGAGCGTGAAGGGCGGCATCAACGGCTGGTCCGACGAGATCGACCCGTCGATTCCGAAATACTGACCGGACTCCGGAAATCCCCGGCCCGGGAGGCCTGCCACCCCCGGGCTGCCCGGCAATCCCAAACACGCCGGCCGGCCAGCGGGTCAATCACAACCGTCGGCTCCAGTGCGTTTTCACCAGTATTTACGGGGTGTTTCACAGGTTTTGCCCCGCTGAAATCCCCAACTGTCAGGAAAACTGTCATGAGAAACTCGGTCATGAGACCTTCCTCCACCTTTCTCGTATCGGCCGACTCACAGGGCTGGGGGTCCAGGGGTCGAGCCGATACACTCAGTGGCGATATAACCATGAAGTCGTCACCTGATCCAAATAAACTTGGAACCGGTACCACCTTGTACCTCGCTGCGCCGTAACTCAAAAAGGGGTCTTCCCAAACGAGGCGTCACTCCTGCGCCTAGTCTCCGCCCTCCTCGCAGAAATCACCGAGGAGTGGGAGACCGGAAAAATCTACCTCAACATGGCCTCCCCGAATCCACAGGCGAACTGATGCAGAAATTACAGAAAGAAAATTGCGCGGCCCTTCGGTAACTTTCCTTTTGAGTCAAATCGGCTGTTGGGTAAGAAATTTCAAGCCGATGGACAAGAGGTCAGGAACATTCCTAACGATCACGATTGGATGGGTGTGAATGTTTTATGTCGAACACCCCAATCCCGCCACTCCGTGGTCCACCATTGGCAACAATTTTGCGGTCCCATGAGGGGTCGGTTGCGTTCGGCTCGCTACGCTCGCCATCGCTACACCTCCCCCGCAGGGGTTGGGATGGAGCATCAGGAGAGCAAATTACAAAAAGATTGGTACACAAGTGCGTAATCAACCGTTCGGTGAGGTCATTGGTCAAAAAACGCGCCGTTTCCCCTCAATTTATGTCCCAGTTTCACACGCCCTCGACGCGGAATCCGCTCCTCAATCCGTTCAGCTCCACCCTCCAACTTCTCGGTTCGATCGTGCTTCTGAGCACGGCGCTCTTCTGCCGCTCCCAGGCGGCTGATTCGACGGCGACCGAATCCCCCCTGCGCCTGAATGACCTACGACGGATGGTCCTGGAGCAGAACGACCAGATCCAGATGCGCATGCAGGATGCGGAGGTGAGCGAGCGGCTGCATCGCGCCGAAAAGGGCATCTTTGAGCCCCAACTGGTCGGCGGAGCCGAATACTTCGACACCAGCCGCCCCAACAACCGACAGCAGTCGGCCCAGTTGGGCTTCTTCGCCCGCCCGTTCTACCTAGAGCGCAACACGCTCTATAACGCAGGCATCGAATTTCTGCTCGGCACCGGCGCAAAACTCCGCATCGGCTACATGCTCCGCGACCTGAACAACAACGTCGGGGCGGCAGAAGCGACCCCAAGGCAATTGATGGGCCAGCAGTACGAGAGCTTTGCCGGACTCAACCTAACCCAACCCCTACTCAAGAACGCCGGGTGGGGAGCCACCACGGCGAAGATTCGTCTCTCGGCCATTTCGTCCAAGATCGCCTTCAACGAATACCGGAGGCAGATCCTCCTGGTGCTGGCCAGCGCCGAGGCCGCCTATTGGGACCTTCACTTGGCCCAAGAACAGGTGCGGATCGGCACCGATTCGCTGGAGACGGCCAAGAAGATCCTCAAGGACAACCAGGCCCGTGTGGAGGTCGGCAAATCCTCGGAGCTCGAGGTCATGCAGGCCCAGGCAGGTCTCGCCGCACGCAAGGCCAAACTGGAGCAGGCACAACAGACAGCCTTCGACTACGCCAGCCGGATCAGCAGCCTCTACTCGCGAACCCTCGGTTCGCAGCAACGTCTCCCCAAGGCTGTCGATGTGCCGGAGTTGGTCGACGACCCGACCAGCAAGGTCGAGAGCTACACCCAGGCTTTCCGGAAGAATCCCGATTACATCATCCGTTTGGAGCAGGTGAAGCAGGAGAGACTGCGGGTGGCCTATCTGAAGAACCAACGCCTCCCCCAGTTGGACCTCAAGGCGAGCTACGGCCTCAATGGACTGAGTTCCAACATCGTCCAATCCATGGATGACTGGGCCGGCAGGGAGTACCCCGCTTGGTCGGTCGGTTTCGAATTCCGTATTCCGCTCGGGGGCGGCATCAAGGAGCGCAATGAACTCGAGGCCGGCAAGCTCGGAAAGATCCGAGCGCTCGCAGCGCTGAAAGAGGCCGAGGTCCAGGTGTTCAACCTGGTGGATACGGCCCTTCGCAAGATCGACCTCCACCGAAACAGCCTCACCAACGCCCGCTCCGTGATCGGTTTCCACGAGAAACTGCTCGCGGCCCAGTTGGACCGTCTGGCCGTGGGCAGCGTCGACAGCCGACTGGTGCTCGAGACCGAGGAGAAGCTCTCCGAGGCCCGGGCCACCGCCGTCGAGAGCATGGTGATGGAACGCAAGGCCCGGCTCGAACTGGAGGCCGTCCGCGGCACCCTGCTGCTGGCCCGCGACGCCGAGGTGGACCTGTTCGAACTGCGCAAGCGCACCGAGGAATTCCTCCGCAAGAACCGTGACGAGAAGGTGGACGAAGCCCCTTCGATCCCGATCACCCAAGGAACCCAGGCCCCATGAACCACCCTTTCGCCCCCATGAATCCATCCAAGACCCGCCTGATGCGATCCGCCGCGTCGTTGAGCCTCGGAATGGCCCTGCTCCTCGGATCCCCCACGGGTTTCGCAGCCGAGGACACATGGGTGACCGGGGTTACCGAGCCGGTCAAGGATGTGACCCTCGCATTCCCCATCGTGGGCGTCGTTGGCGCCCGTCCGCTCGAGGAGGGGGCCATCGTTCGAAAGGACCAGGTGGTCATCGAACTCGACAAGCAACTCGAGGAACTGGACCTGGAACGCAAACGCCTGGCCCGCGAATTGGCCGCCAGCGAGCTGGAGCGACTGAAGTCGCTCGCACAGCGCAACGCGATCTCGGTCAGCAAGGAGGAGATCGAGAAAAAGCGCAGCGAGTTCGAGATCGCCCGGGTCGACCACGAACTGGCTGCCGCCGTGCTCAAGCGTCGCCAACTCACCTCCCCCATCGAGGGACAGGTCGCGCAATTCTACAAGGACGTCGGGGAGAAGTGCGAAGACCAGCAACCGGTCGTCCGCATCGTCGACACGCGACGGTGCAATCTCGTGGCCAATCTCGAGCCCCGCGTCGCCCAGACGCTCCGCTCAGGTCAGAAGGTGCGTGTCGAAGTCCAGGTCGGGGAATCTCCAGTCGCGGTCGAGGCCACCGTGATCTACCTGTCGCCCGTCGCCGATGCGGCCAGCGGCCTGCTCCGCATCAAGGCCGTGTTCGAGAACCCTGAAGGCCGGATCCGCCCCGGTGTCGCCGGACGCATCCGCATCGACTGAAGCCCATGTCCCACCCTCCCCAGATCCCTTCACCGGCCGGCGTCTCCCCTCTCTTGGAGGAGGCCTCGAGGCTCCGCCGCTTCTCCGGTCCACCCGCCGAGTTCTGGCCGGCGCTCGTCTCGGTCATGGCCCGGCTCGTCGAGGCCGGCCGCGGTCTCCTGATCGTCGGACAAGCCGCGCTGCCCGGCAGACTGCGCAAGCTGAGCGACTGGACCCTGCCCGGCTATTCCGACCCGGCCCAGGTGCGATTCATCCAGGGGGCCCCGGACCTGGCCGTGAAGGCCCTCGAGGCCGGCCGATCGCTGGAGAGCCTCGGCGACGGACTCCTGCCCGAGACCTCCCACATCGCCGTGGGCATCCGCCTCCAGTTCCAGGGGGGCACCGACGGCTGCGTGGCGGTCTTCCTGATCCCGAACAGCACCGAAGCCAAGGCCACCGAGGCGCTGTTCCGCCTGGCGCTGCTCGCCGACATCCCCCTCGACTACCAGGCCCAGAGGAACGCCCAGCAGCCCAGGGCCGAGGCGGAGAAGTTCGCCTCGGTGCTCGACGTCCTGTCCCAGGTCAACGCCGAGGTTCGGTTCCTGGGCGCGCTCATGGCCTTGGCCAACGGCATTGCATCGCAGCTCCAATGCGAGCGGGTGGGAATCGGATGGCTCGAATCGGGCTACATCCGCCTCAAGGTCCTGAGCCGCACCGAACGCTTCGAGCCGAAGATGGCGGCCGTCCAATCGCTGGAGGCGGCGATGGAGGAGGCCCTGGACCAGGACGAGGAGATCGTCTGGCCCCGACCGGAGAATTCAAGCCAGGTGATCCGCGACCATGCGGCGTTCGCGGCGGCCCAGGGAGTTCAGCACCTAGTGTCGTTACCCATCCGAGTAGGGGGCAAGGGCGTCGCCGTCCTCACCTGCGAGCGCCAATCGGCGGCATTCTCCGAAGTCACCCTCCAGCAACTTCGGATGGTTTGTGATCAGGTGGCCCGACGGCTGTCCGATCTCCACGATTCGGACCGCTGGTTCGGTTCCCGCTGGAGCCATCGACTGAAGCAGCGTCTCCAGACCTGGGTGGGTCCCGAGCATACCTGGGCCAAGGCCGGCGCGATCGGCGCTTCGCTGTTGCTCGTCGTGCTGTTCCTGCCCGTCTTCCCGGTGCGCATCGAGGGGACGTTCATCGTCCGCAGCGAAGAACAGTCCTACTTGAGCGCCCCCTTCGACGGATTCATCCAATCGGCACAGGTCCGTCCCGGCGATGTCCTGACCAACGGGGCCCCGCTGATGAGATTCAACACCGAGCAACTCGGGCTTGAGGAATCGGCCGCCATCGCCGACCAGACCCGCTTCCTCCGTGAGGCCGAGAAGGCCCGCGCCGCGAAGAACCTCGCAGAGATGCGGATCGCCCAGGCGCAGGCGGACCAGGCCGCGGCCCGCCTCGGACTGGTGCGCCACCGTCTTTCGCAATCCACCCTGAAGGCCCCGTTCAACGGAGTCATCGTCGAGGGCGACCTCCGTCAGCGGATCGCGGCTCCGGTTCGCCAGGGCGACCCCCTCTACAAGTTCGCCCGGATCGACGCGCTGTATGTCGAGGCCGAGATCAGCGAACGAGATTCCCATCGGGTGCCGGCCAATGCCTCGGGCGAGATTGCCTTCGTGGCCCAACCGGATTCCAAATACCCGGTCCAGGTCGTTCGGGTGGAACCGTCGGCCGTGCCGAAGGAGACGGGCAACGTCTTCATCGTGCGCGCGAATTTCAGCGGCGCGAATCAATCGTGGTGGCGTCCCGGCATGAGCGGTCTCTGCAAGATCGACGCCGGTCGGGGCACGCTGTTCTGGATCCTGACCCATCGCACCGTGGACTTCCTGCGATTGCACCTCTGGTGGTAACCTGACGACCATGTCCGACGCCCCCGCCACATTCAGCGAATCCTGGTACCGGGTCGCCTCGCAGCGACTCGCCCTGAGGCCCACCGTCCGGGCACGCCGGCAACTCTTCCGCGGCGAGCGGTGGATCGTCCTCGAGAATCCCTTCACCAACCAGTTCTTCCGGGTCCGACCGGAGATCCACGAGTTCCTCGCTCGGCTCCGGCCGGACCGCACGGTCGAGGAGGTCTGGAAGGAATGCTTCGAGCGGTTCCCCGCCACGGCGCCGGGTCAGGAGGCGGTCATCCAGATCCTGGCCCAATTGTACCATTCCAACCTGCTCCAGTATCCGATGGCGGTCGACGCGTCCGACTTGTTCCGGCGCTTCGAGAAGACCCGCCAGCGCGAAATCCGTTCGCGCCTGCTGAACATCATGTTCGCGCGCTTTCCGCTGCTGGATCCCGATCGATTCCTGGTCCGCACGCTGCCGTGGGTCGGCAGGCTCATCAGTCCGGTCGGCGCATTCCTGTGGTTCCTGGTGGTGGGATGGGCGCTCAAGGTCGCCGTCGACCACGCTCCGGCCCTCAGGGACCAGGCCCAGAGCGTCATCGCTCCGGACAACCTCTTCCTGCTGTATGCCGGCCTGATCCTGGTCAAGACGCTCCACGAATTCGGCCACGCCTTCTTCTGCCGCCACTTCGGCGGCGAGGTGCATGTCATGGGCGTGCTCCTCATGATCTTCACCCCGGTGCCCTACATGGACGCGACCTCGGCCTGGGGTTTCCGCGAACGACACAAGCGGGTGCTCGTCGGGGCCGCGGGCATGATCGTTGAACTGTTCATCGCGGCCCTGGCGACATTCGTCTGGGCGGGCACCGGCACCGGTCTGGTCCACAACCTGGCGTACAACATCATGGTGGTGGCATCCGTCTCCACCCTGCTCTTCAACCTCAATCCGCTGCTGCGATTCGACGGCTACTACATCCTGTCGGACCTGATCGGGATCCCCAACCTGACCCAGCGCTCCATGCAGCAGCTCCGGGCGCTGGCCGAACGCCACCTCTTCGGCCTGCGCAAGGCCAAAGGCCCGGCCCTGCACCGGTCCGAAGCGATCTGGCTCTCGGTATTCGGAGCCGTCAGCGGCGTGTACCGGATCTTCCTGTTCGCCGGCATCCTGCTGGTGATCGCCGACCAGTTCCTCCTGCTGGGCCTCATCATGGCCGCGATCTGCGCCGTGGTCTGGATCGCCACGCCGATCTTCCGACTCGCTTCGTACCTGGGATCGAGTCAAGCCCTGGGTCGACATCGTCCGAGGGCCATCGCGGTGACGGCCGCCATCGCGGCCGTGGTCCTGGCCTTCCTCCAGTTCATCCCGTTCCCGAGCTACTTCAGGGCCCCGGGAGTCGTCCAGAGCCGGCGATGGATGGAACTGCACAGCCGGGCGGCCGGGAGGGTCGTACGCTTGCTGGCCCAACCCGGAGCGGCCGTCCAAACGGGGCAACCGCTGGTGCAAATGGAGAATCCGGAGATCCAGATCCAACTGGCGGGTGCTCGTGCAGGGTTGGTCGAAGTGGAGACACGGATCCGGCAGGCTCTCCACGAATCGCCCGCCAACCTCAAGCCGCTCGAGAGCCTAAAGGGTTCCATGATCAAGACCATCGAGCGACTTGAACGGGAGCAGGCCGAACTTACCGTGCGCGCTTCGCAAGACGGGCTCTGGTTGGTGCCCGAGTCGGAGGGGCTGATCGGCCGCTGGATGGCCAAGGGCGGGATTGTCGGGGCACTCATCGACACGAACGGATTCCTGTTCCAGGCCACGATCCTCCAGGAAGATGGCGACCGATTGTTCGTGAAGCCCCCGGCCGCCGCCGAAGTACGGCTGATGGGCGAGGCGGGTCGCCGGATTCGGGTGGACGGGATCCGGGTCATCCCCGGGGAACAACGGCAACTGCCTTCTGCTGCATTGGGTTGGAGAGCCGGTGGCCCTGTGCCCACCTCGGCCCGCGACAACGAGGGTCGTCAGGCGGCCGAACCCTTTTTCGAAGTGAACGGAAAAGTCTCCGATCCTGCCGGTGCTGCCTTGCTGCACGGAAGGGCCGGATGGATCCGATTCGACCTTCCGAACGAACCGCTGCTCCACCGCTGGGTTCGGTCGCTGCGGCAACTCCTGCAAACGCGCTATCAGGTGTGACCACCCCGACCGAGTTCTACCGTCGCACCGATCACCGCGACCCGGCCCCGTTGCCCAAGGGGGTGGACGCTTGGGCCAACCGGTGGATCGGCGCCTACCAGCGTCGGGCCGGGGCGCTTCAGCGGCTCCGCAGCCAGGCAGCCGAGGCCGAAGGCTTGTGGTCGACCCTGAAGGACGAGACCAACCACCGACTACGGGTCCGCCTGCAGGGCCACCGCGAGACGATCCGTCGCGGAGGCAAGGGGACCCGAGAGGCCCTGCTTCCGGCCCTGGCCACCATCCGCGAGACGGCGCATCGGCAACTTGGCCTGTTGGCCTTTCCCGAGCAATTGATGGGTGCCCTCGCCTTGCATGGCGGTTGTCTGGCCGAGATGGCCACGGGCGAAGGCAAGACTCTGACTGCTGGCATCGCCGCCGTGCTGATGGCCTGGAACGGTCGGCCTTGCCACGTCATCACCGTCAACGACTACCTCGTGGAGCGGGATGCCCAATGGCTGGGCCCGCTGTACCGGTTCTGTGGGATCCATGCCGGTTTCGTGACCGCGCCGCAGTCGCCCGAGGATCGACGGAAGGCCTACGCCTGCGATATCACGTACGCCACCAGCAAGGAGGTGGTGGCCGATTTCCTCCGAGATGCGCTGAAGCTCGGGCACCTCCGACAACCCACGCGGCGCCTTGTCTGGCAATTGCTGCGTCCGACAGAGGAAGCTCAAGACGGCCTGGTGATGCGGGGACTCCACACAGCGATCATCGACGAGGCCGACAGCATCCTGATCGACGAGGCGGTCACGCCCCTCATCATCTCGGCTCCCCATAGCAACGACTCCTTGAAGGAGGTCGTCCAGATCGCCCAAGCCATTGCGCAGCCGTTGGAGGTGTCGGTCCACTACTCGGTGAACCCACGGCATCGGGAAATCGAGCTCACTCCTGCCGGCAATGCGCGACTCGACGAGCTTTGCGCTCCGCTGCCGGGATTCTGGAAAGCCCCCGAACGACGGACCGAACTCGTGAGGCAGGCCCTGGTGGCCCGCGAATTCTACCTGCCGGGACGGCAGTACGTGGTCGTGGATGACAAGGTGGTCATCGTCGACGAGTTCACCGGTCGGCAAATGGCTCAGCGCACCTGGCGACAGGGGCTCCACCAGGCGGTCGAGGCCAAGGAGGGGCTCAAGCTTTCCGATCCCTCCGAGACCATCGCCCGGATCAGTTTCCAGAGGTATTTCCGATTCTACCACCGGCTCGCGGGCATGACCGGCACCGCTCGAGAAGCGGCGGTGGAACTCTGGCAGACCTACGGGCTCCCGGTGCTGACGATCCCGCCCCACCGTCCCAACCGGCGCGTCCAACACCCCGACCTCATCCTTCCGACGGCCGAGGCGCGCTGGGCGGCGGCGTTGAGCGAGATCCGGTCGGTGCATGCGCGCAGGCAACCGGTCCTCATCGGCACTCGCAGCGTGGCCGCCAGCGAGCGTTTGGCCGAGTTGCTCGAGGCCGAAGGCCTGTCGTTCCAACTGCTCAACGCGGTGCGCCATCACGAGGAAGCGACGGTCATCTCGATGGCGGGCGAGGCCGGCCGCATCACGATCGCCACCAACATGGCCGGGCGCGGGACGGACATCCGACTCGGGCGTGGAGTGGCGGATCTGGGCGGGCTCCACGTGATCGCCACCGAACGTCACGAGTCGGGCCGGGTCGATCGACAACTCTTCGGCCGCAATGCGCGTCAGGGCGACCCAGGAAGCGCCCAGGCCATCGTCAGCGCCGAAGACGAGCTGCTGAGCCGCAATATCCCGGCCCCTGTCCTGCGCCGGGTCCAGCAGGCCGTCCAGCACCGGGCACCCGGATGCCAACAACTGGCTTCCGCGGCCATGCACATCGCCCAGGGCCTCGCCCAGCGCAAGGCCGAGACCCTTCGCAGGAATGTGGCCCGCATGGATACCTGGATCGAGGAATCCCTCTCGTTCACTGGGCGCGAAGCAGGTTGAACTCGCCCCGCGTGGGCCGAAATTCAGATCCGTGCGACCAATCCGGGTCCGGTCACAAGACCCGGAGCCGATAGAGACGCCCAGCCTGCAGCGGACCAGGCACGATCACCGCCAACGGTGTGCCGAATCCCTGCGTTGCGATGTCGGCCACCCCTGACACGGCCGTCCAGGGGCCAAACGGACTGTCCGCCTGCTCCAGACGGCACAGGGCTCCCGAAGGACCAGCCACTTGGATCGACACCGAGGCCCCGCCGGTCACCTGCAAAGACAATCGTGGGGATGCCTCCACCACTACCTTGAAGGCCGTGGTCGTATTGACAACCCCATCACTGACCGACACCGTCACCTCATTGGTGCTTCGGGCCTGAGCTTCGGTCGGCGTCCATCTCAGCGAACCTTCGACACCCACCGTCATGCCTGCGGGGCCCGACACCAATCGGTAGGTCAACGGCTGAATCGGCAGGTCCGCATCGCTCGCCTTCAGCACCAGCCCCACCGATCCCGGCAATTTCACCACCCGATCCGTCACCGCATCCAGCACAGGGGCCACGTTCACTTCGCGCACCACGATCTCCACTGCATTGGTCGCACTCAGTGCCGGTGCCCCATCATCGGTCACCCGGACGAGAACCGTATTGGTGCTGGGGCCTTGGGCTTCACTCGGACGCCAGTTCACCACGCCATTGCTGCTCACGGTCAGCCCCACCGGGCCCAGAATCAACGCATAGGTCAACCGTTTCGCAGGAAGATCGGTGTCCGTGGCCCCCACGGTGAAACTGATCGGATTGCCTTCGCTCACCCGCCGCAGTCCCGCAGGGACCACCACTGGCGGGGTGTTGACCTCCCGCACCACCACTTCGATGGCATTGGTCGCACTCAAGGCAGGCGAACCATCGTCGGTGACGCGCACCAGAATTGTGTTGGTGCTGGGGCCTTGGGCTTCACTCGGACGCCAGTTCACCACGCCATTGCTGCTCACGGTCAGCCCCACCGGGCCCAGAATCAACGCATAGGTCAACCGTTGCGCGGGAAGATCGGTGTCCGTGGCCCCCACGGTGAAACTGATCGGATTGCCTTCGCTCACCCGCCGCAGTCCCGCAGGGACCACCACTGGCGGGGTGTTGACCTCCCGCACCAACACTTCGATGGCGTTGGTCGCACTCAAGGCGGGTTGCCCATCGTCGGTCACACGGACCAGGACCAGGTTGGTGCTCGGACCCTGTGCCTCGGTGGGTCGCCAGGTCACCACGCCATTGCTGCTCACGGTCAGGCCCTGGGGCCCTGTGACCAACGTATGGGTCAGGCGCTGAGGAGGCAGGTCTCCATCCGTGCCCCCGACCGTGAAGGTCAAAAGATTGCCCTCGTTGACCCGGCGTGTTCCCAAGGGCACCGGCACCGGGGCTTGATTCACCTCGGTGACGGTCAACAGGACGCTGTTGGTGACACTCGCTTCGCCGTCGGTCACCGCGATCCGCACGGTGGAAGCGGTGCCTCCAGCGTTTTCATCGGGGGTCCAGGCGAAGACACCGTTGGTCAGCACCGCACCCACTGGTCCTTGGAGCAACCGGTAGGTCAAGGTCTGGGCGGGAAGATCGGAATCGACCCCAGGAATCACCCAGAGGAACGGGGTGGATTCGGGGATGGACTGAGGAGTCATCCCGCTCAGCGACGGCGGCGTAGGCACCTCGCTCACCGTCACAGCGAAGGCATTGGTGACGCTCTGCACCCCGTCGCTCACGGCCACCCGAACCACATGGGTGGCAGGCCCCTGCGCTTCGGTGGGGGTCCAAACGAATCGGCCATCCACCAACCGAGCCCCGTCCGGCGCAGTCACCAACCGGAGACTCAGGGTCTGCTGAGGAATATCGGCATCGGTCACTGTCATCGCCTGGGAATAGGCGACCATTTCGGGAATCACGGCGTTGGTGAGCCCTTTGAAGACTGGCGGCTGATGGACCTCTTCCACCAGCAAGGTGAAGGCATTGGTCACGGCCAGGGTTCCGTCGCTCACCGCCACCCGGACCACATTCGTGCTGGGCCCCTGCGCCTCGCCGGGAGTCCAGCGAAAGACCCCGCCCTCGACCGTCGAACCTTCAGGTCCGTTGACCCAGCGGAACGATAACCGGGATTCCGGAAGCTGAGGATGAGTGGCTCGGAGGACCTGCTGATAGGCGGTTCCTTCCGGGATCACCGCATTGTCCAGTCCGACGAAGGAGGGAGTCCCGGTTGAACGCACGACGGTCACCGTGAACCGATTGGTGACGCTTTCGATACCATCACCGACCGCGACCGCGACCGGGAATGCGGTATCCACGGTGACAGCGGACGGCACCCATGAAAATACGCCGTTGGTGACTACGGATCCGGGCGGGCCGGACACCCAGCGGAAGGGAAAGCGATTGGGCCGGACATCGGGGTCCGTGGCCAGGAGCACCAGACTCCAAGGAACCTTCTCGGTGATCCTGACATCGCCCAAACCGATGAGCGTCGGAGGCTGATTGACCTCGTCGACGATCAAACGGAAGGTGGAACTGGCCGCCGACTGCCCATCGGTCACGGATACACGGACGAGGTTCGTGGAAGGCCCCTGCCGCTCGGTGGGACTCCAGGTGAACAGTCCGTCCGAATCCATCCGGGAACCGTCTGGTCCTTCCAACAACAGATAGCGGATAGGCTGCTCTGGCAGATCGGCGTCGATGGCTCGCAATCTGAGACTGTAGGAGTCCCCTTCGCGAACCCGGACATCGGGCAACCCGGGCCAAGTGGGGGAACTGTTCACCTCGGTCACGGTGATTTGGAAGTCGTTCGTTGCGGACAGTCGACCATCGGAGACAGCCACTCGGACGGCGTGGTTGAACGGCCCCTGGGCTTCGGTCGGAGTCCACTGGAATTGGTCCTCCTCCACAGACGCACCAACCGGACCCTCGACCAACCGGAACGTGAGACCGGTAGTCCGGCCCGCCTCGTCACGCCCCCTCAACGACTGCCGGTAGAGGAGACCTTCTGGGATCACCGCGTTCGTAAGCCCAACGAACACCGGAGGAATCCGCACGATCCGTTCGGTCACGGCGACACGGAAGGTTCCCTCACCGGTCAACGCCCCGTCGCTGACACGCACCGTCACCCGGTGGCTCATCAGGGCCTGGCTCGACGCGGGCACCCAGGTGAGCCTTCCCGAGGGGGAGACGCTCATCCCGGACGGACCGCTGACGAGGCTAAAACTCAGGGACTGCACCGGCAGATCGGAATCGGTCCCTACGAGGTCGATCGACAACAGTTCACCCTCGGGAACCGACGGATCCGAGATGGCGACCATGACCGGCGGTTGGTTCACCTCGCGCACGACTACCTGGAAGGTGCGATCACCGAACGCGATTCCATCGGTGGCTCGGACCGTCACTGCATTCGTTGCGGGTCCCTGATCTTCCTGCGGCGTCCAACTCACCCGACCAGAGGCCGAAATGGACAACCCACGGGGGCCGCTCACCAGACTGAAGGTGATCGACTGGGCCGGCAGATCCACGTCGGTGGCGATCAGATCGATCGCCAGCGATGAACTCTCGTCGATGGTCGGCTCGGGAAATGCCGCGATCACCGGAGGATCGTTCACCGCAGTAATGGTGAGATTGATGATCGCCACCCCCGACTCGGTGCGACCGTCCGTCACCTTGAACGAGATCTGATCCGGGCCCGAGACATCGGCGAACGGAGTGTAGGTCAGGTTCGGCGGGGTCCCCGAGAGAGTTCCGCGCTGTGGCGCACTCTCGATCGTGTACGACAACGGATCACCGTCGGGATCCGATGCGGAAAGGAGCACCTTGGTGGGGGTGTCTTCAGCCAAAGTGATCTGCCCCCCCTGGACCACCGGAGGTTCATCCACCCCGGCCAGCATGATTGAAACGGTCGCCGGGACCGAATCCACCGTTCCGTCATTGGCCTTGAAAGTGAACGAGTCGGACCCGAAAGCGTTGACCGTCGGAACGTAGGTCAGGTTCGGCGGAAAACCTGCAAGGGTGCCCTTGGTGGGGCGGGACACGATCGAGTAGGTCAACGGGTCTCCGTCGGCGTCCGTGGCCGACAGGCGGATGGACAGCGAAACCTCCTCTGTGCCCGACACCGCCTGAGCGGTCGCCACCGGAGCTCGATTGGAATCCATGACGATCACTTGGAACGAACGGCGAGCGGACAATGATGGATCCGCATCGTCGTAGACCTCGGCCGTCACCGTGTAGGTGGCCGACCCCTGATCGGTGGTCGGCGTCCAAGTGATCCTGCCGGACACCGCATCCACTCGCATGCCGGTCGGCGGTGAAACCAATCGGTAGCGCAAGGTGTTTTCCGGAACATCGGGGTCGCTGCCGGTGAGCTGAACGATCAGGGCTTGTCCCTCGGTCACCGGTTGGTCGTCGATGGAAGCCAAGGACGGAGGCTGATTCACTTCGGACACCGTGACCCGGAAGCTCGTCTGGAAGCTGAGCGGTGTCCCGGCGTCGTCGCTGACCGAGACGACGACGGTGTTCGTGGAGGGTCCCTGAACCTCGGATGGGGTCCACTCGAGACGTCCGCTGGTCGGATCCACCCGCATTCCGGTCGGCCCCTGCACCAGGGCATAGGCCAGCGTGTTCGCGGGGAGGTCGGCATCGCTGCCATCAAGCTGTACACTCAGGAGACTTCCCTCACCCACCGACTGGCTCGACACGGTCGCCAGCACCGGCACCCGGTTCACTTCGGAAACGGTGATCGGATAACTGCGCTCGGTCGAAAGCCCGGTCTCGTCCGAAAGCCGCACCACCGCGGTGTAAGAATCAGGTCCCTGGGCCTCGGTGGGGGTCCACGTCAGACGCCCCTCAGGCGTCAACCCGAGCCCAGTGGGCCCCGAGACCAAGGCGTAGGAGATGGCCTGGGCCGGGAGGTCGGGATCACTGCCGTCCAGGGCCTGAGACCACGCGACCATCTCACGGATGGTGAAGGGCCCAAGCGCGGGCAATACAGGAGGGTTGGCCACCTCAAGCACGTTCACCGTGAATTCCGCCTCTCCGCTGGCACCGAGACTGTCGGTCGCACGGACTCTCACCACCTGACGCGAAGGTCCCTGAAGCTCCGTCGGAGTCCATTCCAGCAACCCGGCCGATGACACGGTCAGGCCAGCCGGTCCATACACCAGCGAGAATGCGACGGCCTGGGCGGGAAGATCGAGGTCGGTCGCTCTCAACAGGAGCGTCAACGGCTCCCCCTCGTTTTGATCTCGATTCGAAGGCACCTCGATTTCGGGAGGAAGGTTCACTTCACTGACCGTCAACTGGAAGGTCACCGAGTCGCCGAGCATCGGGTAGCCATCATCCTCCACTTTCACCGTCACCGCGTAGGTGCCCGGCCCTTGGGCTTCGGAAGGCACCCAACTCACCCGCCCTGCGGCAGACACCACGAGACCCGGCGGCCCGTCGACCAACCCGTAGGTCAGAACGTTGACGGGGACATCCGAATCCACGGCCTGAAGATTGAACCCCAAAGCCACCCCCTCGCGGAGCGTGCGGTCGGCGATCGCGCTCAATTTGGGCGCCGTGTTAGCGGCGGGAAGCTTCACGATGAACTGATTGGTCACCGTCACCACTCCATCACCGACCGAGATGCGGACCACGTTCGTCGAGGGACGTTGTTCCTCGAATGGCTCCCAATGGAAGGTATCCCCCACGACCTCGGCCCCCTCGGGTCCGTCCACCAGGGCATACGTCAGAGACTGCGTCGGCACATCGGCGTCGGTGGCACTCAGCCTGAGGCTGTAGGGCGAAAGGTCGGTCAGGATCACCTCGGGCAAGGCACCGAAGACGGGCGGTTGATTGGATTCGGTCACCACCACCCGAAAACTGTTCGTGGTGGCATCGACCCCATCCCTCACGCTGACCCGGACCAGGTTCGTCGTCCCGCCGGCGGTCTCCGGAGGAGTCCATCGGAACTGCCCCTCGGAAATCACAGCACCGGCCGGGCCCTCCACCAGGGCGATCGTCAGGTTCTGGGCCGGGATGTCTGCATCCCGAACCACCAACGGAAGGCGGAACTCCGCCGACTCCGGAACACTCACATCGACTAATCCGACGAAGGTCGGAGCCCGATTGGTCTTGCCCACCAGGGTCAGCGACCAGCTCTCCAGCCGCATCGTGCCCCCAAGGTGTAGATCGGCGATGGACAACCGCCAGGTTCCGTTGCCTATCTGCCCATTGATAGCAGAGAGCCGTGCTGGTCGATCGGATGATTCAGGGAGCACCCGTCCGTCAGGCTGCACTTCACCGGTCATCACACCAGAAGGCCATTCGATCGCATGGATATCGCCCGCCGAAGCCTGATCCCGAAAGGTGACATCCCACCCGTCATACCCAAAGCCGGCACCATCGGAGAGGGTCACGCCGACCTTGTTCAATAGGACCGCTGTGGCGGACAAGTCCTTGTTCAGCGAAACGAACATCTCCGAAGCGAAGCCTGATCCTGAAGAGACACCGACCAGATTGAGGCCAACGCGGACCTCCGTAATGTCGAGGATCCGTGAGTCGGAGATCTCGGCCGTGAACACCTTCGGCGGATCCTGGAGGTCCTGCAAATTCTCTCCCACCGTGAAGGTTCGGGTCGTCTCGACCACGGATTCACTGGCGGTAGTTGGCGCGCCCGCTACCGAGGCCCAGAACACCAAAGCACATCCTAGCAACCGCCACAGGGCCTCGTTGCGGCCGAAGAATCGTTGAATGAAACGATCCAGAAGGGGTTGCATGATGTTCATCTCCGGCTCAATCCACCTTCTCGACGGTGACCGTGGTCTTGACCCGATGCCCCCCAGCCCCGTCGGAGACCTCGTACTCGAACGATCCCGGACCCTCGTTGCTCAACGGAGCCGTGTAGAGAATCGACGCCCCATCGATCGCCACAGTCGAACCCGCTGGCTGGGCCTCGCCGACCGAGACGATCTGAAGCACGTCGAGGTCGGCATCCGTGTCATTCGCCAAAAGGCTGGCGCTCGGGACCGAGATCTCGCGCCTCAATGCCAATCTCTGGACAGTGTCCGGAACCGCTACTGGAGCCACGTTGTCCCAACCTACTGGAACCGCCCGGTACAACCGGGACGATTCCGGTGGATTGATATCGCGGTGTGTGAAAAGCCCAACAATCCCGGAACGGGCGGCCGAAAGCTCAACACCCGGTGAGAACTCCCTCCAAACGTAGGGCGCTCCGATCGAGGTGGTGTACTGAACCCGATAGGTTCTTCGTGGTATTCCCAACCACGTCAGCAACACATCCCGGCCATCGACCAAGACCGACACCGGCGATGCCAGGTCGGACGTCCCGGACCCTGCGCCCTCGATGACAGTCACCACCCGCCCGACCAGGTGCCCGCCCAGGCCGTCGGACACCGTGTAGACGAAACTGCCGCCACCGGATGTTCCGGTGGGAACCGAATAGACGACGAAATCACCCGATAGGGCGACGGCGGCTCCCGTAGGCAACGGCGATGAGACCGATTCGATCGTCAGCACGTCTCCATCAGAGTCCGTGTCGTTGGCCAGCAACGTGGTTGCTCGAACCTTGACCACGCGATCTCCCTCCAGCCGGGTCAAGGTGTCGGCCCCGAGAACTGGTGCCCGATTCACGTCGATCACGGTGAGATTGAAGGTCGCTTGAGCCGTGTTGCCGGCCAGATCGCTCACTACGACCCGGACCACGCCGGTGCCCGTTCGCCCCGTCGCTGGATACACCACGACATTGCGCGCCGCCCCGGTTCCACCGGAGATGATCTTTTCAACCAGCGCAGCGGGATCGCAAGTACCGGACACCAGCAAGTCAGCCTCTGGGGTCAAGTTGTCGGATACGATGAACTTGACCGGCGAGCTGGGCACTTCCTCGTCGGTCTCGGTGTCGGCGGGCGGTGTCAGGGCGGGTGGCGTCAGGTCGATGACCACCGACTGGGCGAGGGTCTCAACCACGGAGGCCCCGCGGGTCGCGACGGCCCGGATGGAGTGCACGCCTTCCGAAAGAGCGGCCGAAGTGATGGTCCAGCGACCGTCCCCGGCCGCCACTGCGGTACCGAGGGAGGTCGAACCCTTCATCAGCACCACGGAGGATCCCGCCGCCGCGACCCCGGTGAATGTCGGAGTGCTATCGTTCGTGATCGCATCCACCGAAGACGGCCCGGAATCTGAGGCGGCGACCAGGGTTGGAGGCTGCTGCTCGGTCGGCAACGGCGTGATCAGGAGGGCTGAACCCAAGGTGGACCACCCGGCAGAGGAAGCATTGCCCGTCCCGAAGAGTGTGCCACCGGAAGAACCAACATCCCGAACCCGCAGGATCCACACGCCACCCGCGCGCTGGCCGCGGAATCGCGCCAGACCGGTACCGGCCGTCCAACCATCCACTTTGTAGCGTCCCGAATACGGAGGGGCCCCATCCTCGATCGTCACGGCCCCGTCCTCGGAAAAGATCGTGTCTTCGAGACTCAATCCCTCCAACACGCCCGTCTCGTCATCCAAAAGGCTGGATGCGAGCAAGCGAACCGTGGTCCCCGACGGACTGATCAGGCTGACGTCCAGATAATCCATGAAACCATCGCCGCCTACCTCGCCGGCAAACCGGAACTCCAACTGGTCCACGAAAGCCCCATCGGGTACGGACACCGCGAAGTCCGTGGATCCGCCCCGAGTCAACCCACCCCCGACCATCGGATAGGTGACCGCGTCGCCGACAACCTGGACCAGTGCCAAAACGACCGCGGCCATCACCCAACCCAATGACCGGAGTCGAATCCCGATTCGGTCGCCCGCCCCGAGGAATCGCCCGGACCCGCCCTGCCACCCGAAACACGCATCTGCAGTTCGCGGACCTGGAGACGATTCTTCATCGTGCCATTCGAGACTGATGTTCTGAGATACCTTCATCAGAAGAGGATCGAATCCATACCACTCGTCGTTAGGACCAACTTCAGGGGATTCAGCGCCCGATTTCTAGATTTCCCGAGCACTTCATCCAGCACGCCCTGGGTCAATGTCCCGGAGTTGGCCCCAGAGGACCGGGTGAGAGTCGGCAACCCAGAAATCGGCAGATCCACTGAGAAGACCTTCGTGGTGAATAAGGTTCCGTTCGTGGTCATGGGCAGGCTCGCGGTGGCGACAGAGATCTTGAGGATCGAATCCGCCAGAACAGAGTAGCGGACATTGCCTTCGGTTTGGAGGAAGGCCTGGATATTGGAGAACGTACCTATCAGGGAGACCGTGTCGGTGCGGTCGCCCTGGAGGGTCAGGTTTGGCGAGGCCGAGCTTCCGATGGTCCACGCCTTGTCCAGCATCCCCGGTCGGCCCACGTCGAGGGTGGAACCCGTTCCGGCATTGAGTTTGACCTTAACCACACTGCCAGTGAAGTCGGGCACGATGGAAATCGGAGTCGAAGCCCCAGCCGTCAACGGAGTCGTGGATCCGACGATCGCCTGCGGAGTGGTCGGATTGGTTCCAGTTGCATAACCCACCCTGAAATACTCACCACCGCTGACCTCCACATACCGCACCTCGAAGCGGTAGAAGGTACCGGTCTCCAACCGCACAGCGGCCGACCTCGGGGCGTTGGTCCAGGTGCCTGCGGTCACTAGCGGAGAGGTGACCAATGGACCACCACCCATGGCCTTGCCAGTGGCGTCGTAGATCCACAATTGGGCGACGTCATCGGCTGCCGCCCAGAAACGATAGTCCCCTGCTGCGGTCGTGAGCATCCAACCCGATGCGATCACACCAAAGTTGTTGGCCACGCTCGTGACCGGAGTGCTCAGGTCCGTCTGGCGCAGTCGCAGAGCATCGCCCGCCGGCCTGCTGGCTGCTGCGGAATTCAGGGCCTCCAACCGTTCAGTATCACTGGCTCCGCTGATGTTGTTCCAGACGCGCTCCGTCCATCCAGTGCCCAGATAGCTCCTGAGGTCGGGAAGGCCCGTCACGGCTTTCAGACTTCCCGCCAGTTCCAGGGTCTTCACTGGCCCCCTCGTCCCCACGGCCGCCGCCGACAGTTTCACCGAGCCCGCGATGAGGTGGTACTCGCCATCCGGCTTGGCCGCGATCGCCTCAATGAAGCCGGTGGAGGATACCTCGATCTTGCCTTCGTTGGCCGTCACGATTCCGGCCAGTACGTCGCCGCTTACCTTCGTTGCCAAAGCAATCAGGGCTCCCTTGCCCGAGGCGGTCACTTCGGTGGCGGTGAGGGTCCCTGACTCGGTCGACAACCGGATGTTGCCACCGGTCGCCGCCTGGGTCTTGGCCACGTTCACCGACAGAGCACCCGAGTTGGCAAGATTGATGTCGCCGGCGGTGGAGACGGCCGAGAGTCCGCTCAATTGCGTTTCGATCGGAGCGACGGCTCCAATGCCGGAACCTGCTGAGAGGCTTGCGGCCTTGGCAATCAGATCGGCGTCGGCATCGTCGCCCGCCTCCTCGATGGATCCCGAGGCGAACAGGGTCACCGCAGCACCGGGTGCCTGAACCAATCCGATGCGCAGATTGCCACCAGCGGTGATGGTTATGTCCCAACCGGTCTTCATGGCTGCCGTGCGAGCCTTGCTGGCCGCAAACTCCACCGTCAGGTCACCTGGACCCGAGAGGGTAACAGTGCTGCCGAGGCTCTGAGCCCGGCTGATGACAATACCGGGCTGAACCTGGGATGCCGTGATGGCTCCGAAGGCCGAGATCGAGAGCAACCCTGCCGCGCCGGAAGTCGTGTTGACCGTCACATCCCCGGCCGTGGAGGACAGCGCGATCGGCGAGGCGGAGTCGGAGGTCGACAGCGAGTTCACAACCAGACTGGCTGCCGAGCTGATCGAAAGAGTCCCAGCAACCAAAGTCTCGTCGCCCAGGATGGTCCCGGTGCTGCAGACCACCTCGACCGCGCCGCCAGCCGTCAGTCCCGAGACGACCCGGCCGGAGGGTGAAACCGTCACCGTGCCATTGCCACCGAGCATCAGGCTGGACCCCACGCCAATGGTCATCCGGTCAGCTCCACTGCCGCCGATCACCAGGTTGGTGCCGGTGCCCGCATCCACCAGGTCGGCACCTGCGGAATCCGAGGCCCTCGAGACGACCGAAGTGAGAGCCCCGTCGGTGCCGAAGGTCAGGGTGCCTTCGTCACCCACGACGACATCCGCACCGGAACCCGTGGTGATGGTGTCATTCCCGCCGCCGCCCAGAACGTACACCGTTCCGCTGGCCGAACCGATTAGCGTGTCATTGCCGGCGCCGGATCCGGCGGTCAACAGACGTGCCACCTTGCCGTCGGTAGTGAGTTCCGTGCGACCCGAATCGAGCGTCACATAGCTGGTGCCAGTTCCGGTGTTGACCGTGTCGTCCCCGGCGCCGGCCGAGATACGGTCGATCCCGGACCCGCCGTGGATGATGTCGTTGGCGGCACCGGCCTCGATCAAATTCGAACCATTGCCGGCGCGGATCGTGAAGCGGACCGAAGCCGGAGCCGACGTGGTGTTCACCGTGTCATTGCCTCCGCCAAGGATGATCTCATTCATCAATGACGCACTGCCGCCGGCGACGGTGTACTTGTTGTCGCCCCCGGTATCGTTGACCAGCACCTGGGCGGTGATGCCATTCCCGATGTCAACGGAGGCCGCTTCGTTTGCGCCCTTGACCCGGATCGTCCGGACTCCGTGGAACACGAGGACCCGACCTTGATGGACGACCTCGAGGGACTGGCCTCCCCCGGCGGTCGGGAGTTGGTTCTGGGCCAGTCGCACCGCGTAATCCTGCTGGGTGCTGCCGGACCGGGTCATGTCGATGAACAACTCTCCGGAGGCCCCGACCGAGTCCCCGTCCTCAAGGTTGTTTCCGGCCGAATTCCGCAAGGTTTCGATCAACTGGGTGCCCGAGCCGACGCCCTTCACCGGGCGAGCCAGACGTCCCAACGACCAGGTATTGGAAACCGCCCAGTTCTTGGTAACCCAATTGGCCTGAAGTTCGTAGACGGTCATCCATCGGGTGGTCCAGTAACTGTTCCACGGCGGCCATCGGATGACCAACTCCTGAACAGGCACTTCCCGAGGAACCCAACCGAATTCCAGGACCTGATAGGAACCGGAAATGGAGCCGGTCACGCTCAGCGCACCGGAAGCACTGTCATAGTTGAGCTGGGCCGACGCGTTGAGGCCAAAGAGTCCGATGTTGACACGCCCCAGAATCGAACCCGTGAGGGCGAAGAAATCAGTGACGCTGTCGTAGCAGATGACCGCAGTCAGCCGTCCCTCCGCAAAGATGTCTCCGCCACCGATCCGGACCGACCCACTGGCACCCACTCCGAAGGATCCGTTGGATTGCAACCAAACGGCCGCATCCACGGAGCCGATCCCGAAGAACGACATCCGGGTACTCAAGGCTATGCCCCATTCTCCGCGCCGCAGGGCCGCCGAGGTGGCGACTGAACCGGTGACGGCGCTCGCCGGCCTAGCAAAGGTACCGCCCACCTGCACCCGCGCGTCCACATCCAGGGACAGGACGTTCATGAGGGTGGCTTGTCCCTTCACCTGGAGGAACACACGGCTAGCGCCCAGCACCACTCCGGTCACTGGGTGCGTGTATCCAGACTTCCGGGTGTTGACGTACAGCTTGCCGGCCGCATCGAGCGAGAAGATCCCAAGGACGCTCGACTTGATCGACACATCCGCCATCAGGACTAGGCCGGCCGAGTTGAGGATGCCCAACACGGACAAATTGCCATCCAGGAGACCCCCTGCAAGGACCACGCGCAGCGTACCCGCCACGGTGAAGGTGCGCGTGGCCGTGTCGTAACTGAGCTCGAGATCGCCACTGCTGTCGAGCACACCGGCTAGCACGAGATTACCGCTCATGCGGAGCAGGAAGCCCGGGGCAACCAGCACGGACCCGCTGGCCAAGGTGGCCGTCCGAGCGACCGAGGCGGTATTCACTTCCAATCGCAGACTACCGTTGATGGACAACCCCAAGGAAGCACCCACCCCGGCATCGCCAACGATCACTAGAGCACCGAGGACCCCAGCGCTGTCGATGGTCAACGCGCCTGACGCCATCCCCGTGCCCAGCGGGCCAAGCTTTACCGCGGCCGAGACCTCGACAGACATGCTGGTGGAGGAGAGCGCGAAGGAGAATCGACCCGTCAGCTCGAAGGCGGCCAACCTGACCGTTCCGGCGGCGAGGATCCTCGCGGTCCCTGGCGCGATCTCCCCGTCCTTGAGTCCGCGCACAGCCCCTGTGGTAGGATCGATGTCCAGCGTTCGGACCGTGCGGGTGATGGCCGTGCCATTCACCTCCAATTGGAAAACCCCGGAGAGCGCCACGTTCGGAATGGTGGTGGAACCGACGCTCAACCCGAGCTGCAGAGATCCATAAAGCCCTGCCTCGCCAGCCTTCCAGGATAAGCCCAACTCGCCCGAGACCGCGAACCGGGCGATCGGCGTGATCATCGTTCCCTCGAGCTTCACGTTCGCACCCGTTGCATTGATCAGGATCGATCCGGATCCCTGAATATCGATGACCCCCCGATAGGTCAGCCGACCGACGAACCCGAGAGCAAAGGTCTGGGGAGCGATCTCCACCGTGCGCAACTCCGAGGCGACGTGGATCATTCCGTCCGCGTCGAGACTCAGGAAATACACACGGTTCAAGTTGTCATTGTCTTGGATGGTCCAAGAGCTGCCGGCACCGAAGCCCGTGCCCGAGGCAGATACCTGCTTCGTATTTCGGAACATGACGTTCGTTCCGAGACGGTAGCCGTTCGACTGGAACAGGTTCCGGAGTGCGGTCGGGATCGAGGCCAGACCACCCAGCTTCGTCTGGCTCTCGGTCACGAAAGCCGAGCTCATGCCGCCGTCGTTGAAGCTGAAGATCTCGTCACCCTGGATTCCCTCGAGGCGCAAGGTCTGCGGAACGGCGGCACTGGTGGTGTTCACCATCAACTGGCTCTCGCCTTCGAGACGCACACCCAAGATTTCCGTCGATCCGGACATCAGCAGTGCACCGGTCAATTGGATGTTCGGGCCGATGGCCAGAGCACCGCCGCTACCGCCCAGATTGCCGATCTTCACGGTGAACGAGCCGGAGGCTGATCCCAGGTTGCCCAAGCCGAACACCTCGACGGTGGCAGCCACCTGCAGAGTCCAGGCCACCGCGTTCGAGAGCTGCTCGGTCGTCAGCACGATGGAGCCCCGCAGGCTCAGGAACGGATCGTTCACACCGTCGCCGTCGAGGTCTGGGGTCATCTCGGCGCCTTGGATATCGGCGAAGCCCGCGATCTTCACCACACTGCGAGGCAACCGCGTGTAGACGCCGAACTCGACCGGGCGACTGGCGCTAGCGCTGCCGGCGACGTCGTTCCAAGACCCATCCACAAAGTCCACCCGCACCACGCCGTCGGTGAACTCGCCGGTGAACGTGTACTTCCAGAATTCCGCGCCTCCAACAGTCACCCGTTGGCCGGCGCCGTTGACCTTCACCGTTCCCGCCCCCGCTCCAGAAACGTTGAACTCCAGGGCGGCATCGTTGATGGACGCAGCATCGAGCGCCACACCATTCACCGTGGAATACCGCACCAGCAGGTACTTGCGATCGTTGAGAATGGCCCGATCCATCCGCTCGTAGGGCGTCGGATCAACCAGTTCTGCGGAGGTGGTAGCCACTCGGACCACCGATCCGGTCGCGACGTTGGTCACCATACCCGAACCTTGGCTGAACGATCGCGCCACGAAGTCGACCGTGAGGTCGCCGGGGGAGAACTGGCCGTCGATGGCATAGCGGAAGAGGTTCACCCCCAGTCGAGTCACACGGTCGTTACGCAGGGTCACCGACTTCGCCGCCGAACCGCCCAGCGTGAACTCCGCCCCGGCGTCGAGGATGCTCACAGAGTCCACCTCAGAGCCGTCGGTGGTCTCAAAATACACGTCGAGATAGCCCCCGACCGACCCGTTGCGTTCGACCTTCGCGTTGATCGTTGCAAGTCCGACCAGACCTGCGTCGCGGAAGAGCAACAAGCCGGCCCTCGGACCCTGGATAGTGAACGCAAGGCTCGCCGCCGTATTCTTGAAACCACCCGAGTCCATGAGGATTCCCGCAGCGACTTCCAGGGAAGCCTCTCCGGTGGTGAGAGCCACGGAATCCGGGATGACGAACCGGTAGGTGTCACCGCTGAGGCGCGTCGGGGCGGTCAAGGTGGCCAACTGGACGCCGTTGATCTTCAGCGACACGGAAGCGGAACCAAGGATGATCGCCTCAGAGATGGTCTTGCCGAAGGTGGGTCGGATGGCGACATCGATCCAGCGGGAGGACTTCAGCGAGTCCAAGGTCACGCCCCCGGACTGCGGGATGGAATCTAGCGAAACCGTCGGCCCGCGAACTTGGAGCGCCAGATCCACTGCAGGACTCGACACTCCATCACCGGCCTTCACAAAACCGGACGCGAGGCGGACACGATAGGTTCCGGACATGCTCGGCACCGATTCCGGCAAGGCGAACTGGTGGGCTCCATCGACGATCCCGGTGTACTGGTCGATCGTGTGGATACCTCCTGCAGGATCGACCAACTGGAACGCGGGGAAACTGGGCGTGGCGGTTCGGAAGGGATCCTTGCCGCCGAATTCGATCCGCAGGCCAAGGGTGCGCTTGGCGAAGAAGTAAGCGGCATCGGCACCGGACCCATACTCCAGCGAGATCGATGGACCGTTCGCCGACGTGCTCACAGTCGTCGACGGCAGCGTGGCGTAGGTGTAGTCCACCACGTTGGTCAGACCCGCGTCCGCGGACAATTCGCCCCCGATGACCAAGACGGCCAACGGATCCGGGTAGGTCAGCAAGACCATGAACCGGCTGGTTCCCTTGGAGATCTGACTGGTGTCGCCGTAGAGGCGGATGGTCGGCCCCGGCAACAGACCGCCAGAAATAGGCACTGGGAGGGTGGCCGTGATCAAGAGTTTGCCATCGGTCGACAACTGGAACTCACCGGAGGTTTCACTGAGTGGCAGCGAAGCACCGAAGCCGATCTTCAGGCTGGCCCGACCCGAGATGACATAGGGCTGACTCAACGGAGCGAAGATCCCGAGACCCAAGATCGCAGCCCGGGTGGCAGGCAATCCCAAGGAATCCAGCAAAGCATGTGTCTGGCGAACCTGCTGCTGCAACTGCCCCTGGATCTGCGTCAACCAGTCGCCTAGAGGCGGGTTGAACCGCAGTGACGGATCCTTCAACTGGATCGGGGATGTCAGCACCGGCAGCGTGCGGTAGAAGGTCACCTGGCCCTCGAACTCGCCGTACACCGGCAGCATGCTCAGGCTGAAGCCCAGGTTGATGCTCAGGACACCGTAATCGGAGAAGGCCATCCGGACCTTGATTCCGAGTCCCGAGATGGGGAGCAACGGCGTCAGTGCGAGGGTCAGACCAGCCATGACCGGTGCAAGCGGGGAACCGGCCAGCGCCAAAGCGGCCGTAGCCACCGCGAACGGTGCTAGCAACGTCAGCACATCATTGCGGACATCCACCGAGAAGCCGACGTACATCACCGTCTCGGCCACGGTCGTCGTCGTATCGCCATCCAAGATGCGGTTGTGGGCCGCATCAAACTTCATGAGGCCGACAAGTCCCTCTGCCTTGACATAACCGAAGCCCGGCAGGCTCAACTCGAAACCGATGCCGAGGGCATCCCAGCTCAGGATCTGGAAGTTGTTGTTGATATCCAGACGCAGGTTCTCGCAGACGCCGCTGACATTGAAGCCAGGGATCCCCAACTGGTTGATGGCACCTGAAAGTGTCAGGACGCCCGCTTTGGCATCGATGTCGATCTTCTTGATATCGAATGGGAACCACGACGGTAGGTTGAGCTTGCCACCAAGGCTTGGGGCTTCGCCGATGCCGGCCTCGACATTCAGACTCTCCGCGAAACTACCACCGGGTCCGAACGCCCCGGCGGAGTAGATCCAGCGGACGTTGGCCTTTGGCAGGTCGTTCCCGAGCAAGGTCACAGTTCCCACGGCGGCCAAAACCATCCGGAATCCGATGGGGAGGTCCGGTTGTTCCTCCGACGTCAGCACCTCGGTCGTCACCGTCAAGTCACCCCGCAGGCCAGCCACCGGTTTGTCGGGAAGGAGCTTCAGGTTCACGAACCCGCTCAGGCGCACGACATAGGCGGCGGCCTGCTGACGGACACCGAACTGGGTCGCATCCGATTTGTTGGCATTGCCGGCGAGATCCTTGTAGCTGCCCTCGACCATCCGGAAATCCACCAGACCGTCGACGAAGTCACCGCTGAACGAGTACTTGTAATACGTCCGACCATCCACCACGACGGCCGTGCCGGATCCGTTCAGCACGACATTTGCTGCTCCCTCACCCTCCAGCACGAACTCAGGGGCCGAATCCACAATGCTCTGCTCGTCGAGGCCGGCACCAAACCGATCAGGCATCTCGATCAGGATCGAACCCATCGAGTTGAGTGTCGGCTTGTTGATGATCAAGTACGGGGTGGGTCGCACCAGGGTTGCACGCAGCGCCGCCACCTCGAACTCCACCGGTTCCGACACGACGCCGTTGCCCGCCGAATCCGTCGCCGAACCAGACACCGTCGTCAGCGTCACGGAGCCCTCGCTGAAGCGGCCCGTGAAGTAGTAACGGAACACACCATCGCCGAGATCGATGGTCCGAGAATCGTCCACCGTCACTCCGGATGCGCCCGCTCCCGTGAGGGCGAACTCGGGCGCGGCGTCGGTAACCGAGGTCGTCACGAGGGTCGCTCCGGTCGTCGGCCGGAACCGGACATCGAAATAGCCGTTGGAGTTGAGCCGATCGACCGGCAGGGCGTTGTTGCCCAAGCCGACCAATTCCAGGGTCACGCCCCGCACGGTCATCGACATCGAAGTCTCGACGTTGGTGTAGCCCGCGTTGTCGACAACCGATCCTGCGGCCATCACCACTTCGAGGCTTCCGGGAACCACGGTCAACCCATCGGGCAAGCGGTAGCGGAACAGGCCAGGCTCAAGGGCTTCAGGAATTCCGGACAACCATTGCACGATGCCATCGATCTTCACACCGACCTCCGGAGCGCCATCCAGAATCGATCCGGTGTCGAGGGCCGCTTTATGAGTGGCTGTCACTCGGACATCAATCGATCGCGACAAAGCCAACTCGGCAGCATCGATCGCGGGTTGGAACAGCGAGACTGCCGGTCCGTGGACATCGAGAGTGAAGGTCGCAGGCGCATTGGTCTGGCCCTTCGCGTTTCCGAACGCGCCGCCACTGACCTCAACCGTGTAGGTACCCGGAGCGTAGACGAAGTCTGTCGGCAGGGTATAGGTGAGTACGCCGCCGCTGATGGAAGCCGGGTCGGTCAGCGTGAACACTTTGCCTTGCGGCGACTTCAAGCTCAGCACCACCTGTCCGTCGGAGAGAGTCGACGCATCGAGAGTACTGCCGTCGGTGCTGGACACTCGCAGCGCGAGGTTTCCAGTCGACTTCCACTGACCCACGTCCACTCGAGAACCCGTCACTGGATACTCGACACCGACATGAACCGCCGGGAGCACCGAGAGGGTCGCCGAAGCAAGACCCGACCCGCTGCTCGGCGGCGTGAACACGATCTCCGCCCCCTTCGAATCGATGAAGCCGAAGGTGAACTCGCCACCGGCCTCGAGCAACTCCAACTCGTCCGGAGCCGTCATCAAATACAGGAACTTGCCTTCTCCCTTCGCGATCTTCGACAGATCGCCATAGAGACGGGCGGCCACGCTCAGGCCGGTGATGTTGAGGGTGCCGATCGCGATGAATTTGCCGTCGGTGCTGATGCGCATTTCCAGATCGCCATTGAACACGTCGATCGGGATGTAATTGCTGAAGATCTTGCCCGCGCCCGAGATGATCATGGGGGCCGTGAACGCCGCCAGCAGACCCGCACCCAGCGGCAGGTCCTTCGTCTTCTGGTACTGATCCACCACCTGACGCTGCACGGCGGCCAACCAGGTGCCTGAATCCGGAGCAGACTTGGCGCTCAGACTCGGATTCCGCAAATCCTCCGCCCGGGCGATCTCGGGCAAGGTCGCGAAGAACTCCACGCCGCCGACGAAGTCGTTGATCGCCAGGCCCGTGACTCCGGTGGGATCGATCGGGATTCCCGCCGGGGCTTTCGCGGTCACCATCAGACCTAGCGGTCCACGATCACTGAGCGCGAACCTGAGGTAGAGACCACCGACCCCCGGCATCGAAAATCCACCCTGGACACCGAGGAAGAACACCCGATCGACCACCACTGTGTCGGCAGGAGCGTCGGCGGCGATCATTTGACCATACCTGTCGATGTTGACGATGCCACCGATCAAGCCACCCACCAACCGGCCACCGAACAGGTCGGCCTCGATACCGACGCCCATGGCCCCGATGCCGATGATGGGGAACTTGCCCTGGCGAAGCAGACCGACATCGATCTTCAGGTCTTGGATGCTGCCGGTGAACTTGGCCGCTTCGATACCCTGGATACCCACCACGGTGACACTCGTGGTGATGACCATGTCCAGCGGATCGGTCATCAGATCGCGCCATTGCAGGACGAGGCTGTCGATCGCCACCGGCATCCAGGTAGGCAATCCGAGACCATCCGCCCCGCCACCCTTGAGAGCCATGCGGATGGCGAAGTTCTTCTCCACCTTCAGCATGCCATCACCCTGGATCGCCAGGTTGCTGGCACCACCGGTCAATCGGAGTCCGGAGACCGCCACCGTGACGTCGGCGCTGCCGACCGAAAGCAGGCTCAGGGACGCCGCCCCGAAGGCCATCGGATCGAACACCACCTGCTTCGCCTCGAACGTCACGATATTGCCGAGGTCCATGCGGAACTGGTCCACATCGAGCCGGAACCCGTTCAACCCGATCTTGGCCGTCAGAGCGGACTTGACCCAATCACCTTTCAGCACCGCCATCGGATCGATCTCGGTGAACAGACCGAAGGTGCCTGAGATGCCGTAGGTGTCCGCGTCGGGACCGTCGAGGAGGCTGGCCTCGAAATCCCCGCCGAGGGCGACCTGGGCCTTGGTGAAACCGATGCGGATGCCCACCTCGACACGCACCTTCATGTCGCCGGTCAGGTTCAGTCCGAAGTTGGTGAACTCGAACTGAGGTTGCACGAGCTTCACCGGCCCCAACTCCCATTCGATGGTGTCCTCGGGCTTGATGCCCTCAGGCTCGAGGGTCGGATAACCATCCGCGTCCAGCGTCATGGCCGACGGAGCGGCCTTGGTCGGGATCGGAGCCGGGATCTGGTTGGCGAGATATCGCGGCGCAGCCGTCTGTTCCTGTGGCAGGAAATCCAGGTTGTTGATCTTGATGGTCTCGAGCCGGAACCCACCGGGCCCGCCGAACAGGAAGCGACCGCTGGCGGCCACCTCGACCAGCGAGCGTCCCTCCAACTGGATCCGGAATCCGGCCCCGAAGAAGTCCACGGTCGTCGGCGCATCGGCCGAGGCATCGGCCGCCCGGACGATGTTGAAATTGCCGAAGATCGTCACGCCCGACAGGTCGCTGCCCAACCGCAATTCACCTCCGGTCACGATGATCTGCTGGAGTCCCTGCGCATAGGCGACCTTGCCGAGGGTGATCGGGCCCTTGAAGTTGCGATACAGCACCTCCTTGGCGGTGATGCGCAGCAACTCCGGTTCGCCGAACAGGAGCGCCGCATCGGTGATCCGGGTCACGCTCTCCCCCATGCTGCCGGTGGGCTCTGATTGGTAGCTGCCCTTCACGGTGATCCCGCCGAATTTGATGACGGCATCGGCGACGACGATGGAGCTGAAGTCGCCGGTCTGCGGGCTCCAGACCTCTCCTGCCGCGAAGACCACCGGAACCGATTCCGACATCACCTGCACGGACTCGTCGACGGCGGTTCGCATCGAATTGCGCCGCAGCCCGATGGTGGCCTCGGCGGTGACGGCACCGCCGGAGAGGCGACCCAGTATGGAACCCGACAACGAATACCCGAGGGCCTTGCCGCTGGCCGAATCGGTGAACACCACCAGTCCCATCGAACCGCTGCTGAGGACGTACTGGCCTCCGCCGGCCGTGCCGCTCACCTCGGCAAGGCCCACCTTGAGCTTCGTCACCCCGGTCGCCGACGACATCTCGCGGGCGAACGAGAAGTTTCCGGAAGCCTCGAGGAAGCCATCGAGGCTCAACAGAGCCGAAGCCGACACCGAGAAGTACGGATCGGTGGCACCACCCCGTGCGACCACCAACGGCACCGTGAGATCGCCCGCCGTGAGGGTCTGGTTCAGGGCGGTTCCGGTGGAGTTGTAGGCAATGACCACCCGGGTCACCGAAAACCGCAGCAACGACGGGAAGTCGGCGCCGGTCTCGAGGAACGGCGTGCCCGAGACCTGCAGCGCGAGTGTGCCCTCGGGCTTGATCAAGGCGCCCAACGAAGCGTCGCGCACGCCGATCTCGAAGGATCCGACCTTCAGGCTGGCCTTGGCACCCGATACCACGATGCTGAGATCGGCACCCTGCTTCTGGAATCCGAAGTCACCCGACAAGCGGACAGCCCCCCCGATCACCGCCTCGAAGCCCTTCACCACCACAGCGGTGGTGAGACCCGGCACATCGATCGTGGCTGTCAGTGCGCCCACCGTGAGCGACTGATTCACGGCCAGGTCTGTCGAATTGTAGTAAACCGTCACCTGCTTCATCGAGACCTCGGCCAGCGCACCGGGCAACCGAAGCACCGGCGTGCCACTGGCCTGGAGGATGACACCGCCGCCCGACGGGAGCAGCAGGCCGAAGGCGCCACCCGTGACACCCGCCTGGAATTCACCGGCGGTCAACACGGCCTCGATACCGGCCCCAACCACGGCGATCGAGTCGCCCTGCTTTTGGAAGGCCAGATCTCCCCGGATACGGACGAAGTCGGTGATCACCGCCTCAAACCCGGTGACCGCCACAGCAATGGTGTTGGCTTGGACGCTGAGGGGTGCACGCAGGTCGCCCACTTCCAGGGTCATTCCCTCGCGGGCCACGCTGGTGCTGTTGTAAAGCACCGTGACCTTCTCGACCCGAATGCCGGAGAAGACTCCGGGCAACGACAACTTGGGCGAGCCACTGGCCTGGAACACCAGACCGCCACTGGCCGGCATCAGCAGGGCCAGCGAGGCGTCGGTCACCCCAACCTCCACCGTACCCGCGGTCACCAAGGCATAGGCTTTCGAAGCGACCACGATCAGGTCGCTACCCGACTTCTTGAATCCGAAGTCGCCGCCCAGTCGACCGAAGCCGCCCAAGGTGGCCCGGAACCCGACGACCGAGAATGCCACTTCCCCAGGAGCGATAGCTTGGGCGAACCGATAGCTCCGCTCACCCACCACGATCTCATCGCCCGACTCCACCGGCGCGGCCGACGCGTCGCTATATTGGACCTGGAAGGAATCGGAAGCGATGTCGGCAAAGCCCGGCAAACCAGCCTCCAAGCGACCCTTCGAGACCTCGAACGTCACCAATCCGTCCGCGATCTTCAGGCCGAAATCGGCATCCACCACTCGAACGTAGGCCGATCCCGCCTCCAGCGAGGCGCTGATAGCCTGACCGACGACCAACACCCGGCCGGCAGAATCTTTCTGGATGGCCAGATCACCCGAGAGACTGACGAAGTTGGCCACATTCGCCCGGAAGCCACTCACAAAGACCTGAGCGACATTGGCAGCCACCTTCAACGGCGCACTCACCGAGCCAACCGTCAGGCGGGTATCCACGGCGTCGGCCGTGTTGTTGTAGGCCACCGTCACCTGAGTCGCCGAGATCGAACCGAAGGCGCCCGGCAACGTCAGCACCGGCGAACCTGAGGCTTGCAGCTGCACCCCACCCTTGGCCGGCAGCAGCAACGCCAACTGGGCATCCTTTACACCGACCTCGACGCCACCGGCGGTCAACAGCGCGCTCGCACCCTGCGCTACCACCTGGATGTCAGCTCCGGTCTTCGAGAACCCGAAGTCGCCCTTCAGGGTCACAAATCCGCCCAACGAGGCTTCGAATCCGGTGGCGACCACGGCGGCGGTATTGGCACCGACTTTCAAGGGCGCACTCACCGTGCCCATCGTCAGGCGGGTGTCCACGGCCTCGGCCGTGTTGTTGTAGGCCACCGTCACCTGGGCCGCCGAGATCGAGCCGAAGGCGCCCGGCAGCGTCAGTACCGGCGAACCTGAGGCCTGCAGCTGCACCCCGCCCTGCGCCGGCAACAAGAACGCCAACTCAGCGTCTTTAACCCCAACCTCGACGCCCCCTGCGGTCAACAGCGCACTCGCACCCTGCGCCACCACCTGGATGTCAGCTCCGGTCTTCGAGAACCCGAAGTCACCCTTCAGGGTCACAAATCCGCCCAACGAGGCTTCGAATCCAGTGGCGACCACCGCGGCGGTATTGGCACCGACTTTCAAAGGCGCACTCACCGTGCCCACCGTCAGGCGGGTATCCACGGCGTCGGCCGTGTTGTTGTAGGCCACCGTCACCTTCGCGACCGAGATCGAGCCGAAGGCGCCCGGCAGCCTCAGCACCGGCGAGCCTGAGGCTTGCAACTGCACCCCGCCCTGAGCCGGCAACAAGACCGCCAATTCAGCCCCTGTCACGCCGATCTCGACACCACCCGCAGTCAACAGCGCACTCGCGCCCTGCGCCACCACTTGGATGTCGGCTCCCGTCTTAGAAAACCCGAAGTCGCCCTTCAGTGTCACGAAGCCGCCCAACGAGGCCTCGAATCCGGTGACCACCACCGCGGCGGTATTGGCTCCGACTTTCAAAGGCGCACTCACCGTGCCCACCGTCAGGCGGGTATCCACGGCGTCGGGCGTGTTGTTGTAGGCCACCGTCACCTGAGTCACCGAGATCGAAGCGAAGGCACCCGGCAGCGTCAGCACCGGTGTGCCCGAAGCCTGCAACTGCACCCCGCCCTGGGCCGGCAACAGGACCGCCAATTCTGCCCCTGTCACACCAACTTCAGTGCCACCCGCGGTCAACAGCGCGCTCGCGCCCTGCGCCACCACCTGGATGTCAGCTCCGGTCTTCGAGAACCCGAAGTCGCCCTTCAGGGTCACGAATCCGCCCAACGAGGCTTCGAATCCAGTGACCACCACCGCGGCGGTATTGGCCCCAACAGTCAGCGGAGCGCTGACTGCACCTACGGTCACCTTCCGGTCGACGGCCGTGGCCGTGCTGTTGTAGGCAACATTCACCCGGGCAGCGCTCACCGAAGCGAACGCAGTCGGCAAGTTCACGACCGGCACCCCGCCTGCTTGAATCACCACGCCGCCGGCTGCTGGCAGCGCGAGGGCCAGCTCGGCATCGCGGACACCCACCTCGACACTGCCGGCCGTCAATACCGCACGGACGCCCTGGGCGGCCACCTCGATGTCATCGCCTTGCTTCCGGAAGCCGAAGTCACCCGACAGCGAGACAAAGCCTCCCACCTGGGCTCTCAGTCCTTGCACGGTCACCAAGGTCGTCTTGTCGGCTACCTTGAGTGCGGCACTGATCGTCTGGGTTCCCACGGTAACGGCCACCGTGCGATCCTGATCCACCCCGGTGTTGTTGAACTCCACCGAGACAGCGGAAGCCGTTGCACTGGCAAAACCGCCACCGAGCGCAAGATCCACCGCACCGGAGGCTTGCAACGCCATCTTCTGATTACCACGGATCAACACGGCGACTGCGGCATCCTTGACTCCGACCCGGACGGCTGAACCTGCGGTCAACGAAGCCGCCGCCTTGTCGGACACGATGAGCAATTCATCCTCAGCCGCCGTGGCCCCCGCCGTCTTCTGGACACCGAAGTTGCCAGAGAGCACCACGAATCCACCCACATCGGCCAGCAAACCAATGACCGTCAGTGAGCTCGTCTTGTCAGCCACCCGCAGCAGCGCGGTCGCCGTCGCTGTGCCGACGGAGATGGACAGGGTCCGATCGATGTCGGCACCGGTGTTGTTGAAGGCAATGCCCACCTCGGTTGCACGGGCGCTGGCAAAACCGTCGCCCAGACTGAGATCCACCGCGCCCGCTGCCTGCAGCGCCAACTTCTGATCGCCGCGGATCATCACGGCCACCGTGGCGTTGCTCACGCCGGCGCGCACCGCCGTGCCCGCAGCCAGCGAGGCCGCCGCCTTGTCGGATACGATGAGCAATTCATCCTGAGCCGCAGTCGCACCCGGCGTCTTCTGGAGTCCGAAGTTGCCCGACAGCGTCACGAAGCCCGCCACCTGGGCCTGCAAGCCAGTGACCACCAGCGCCGCCTGACCGTTCTTCACGTTCAGCGGCGCACTCACCGAAACCTCGCCCACGGTCACCGTCACCGTACGATTCACGATGTCGGCCCCGGTGTTGTTGAAGGCCACGCCCACCGCCGTCGCGCTGGCGCTGGCGAAACCGTCGCCCAGGCTGAGATCGGCCGCACCGGTCGCCTGCAGCGCCAGCTTCTGATCGCCGCGAATCATCACGGCCACCGTGGCATGGCTCACACCCGCGCGCACCGCCGTGCCCGCCGTCAACGAGGCCGCCGCTTTGTCGGATACGATGAGCAATTCATCCTGAGCCGCCGTCGCACCTGCTGTCTTTTGGATCCCGAAGTTACCCGACAGCGAAACAAAGCCCGCCACCTGGGCTTGCAAGCCAGTGACCACCAGCGCCGCCTGGCCATTCTTGACGTTCAGCGGCGCAGACACGGAAACCTCACCCACGGTCACCGTCACCGTACGATTCACGATGTCGGCCCCGGTGTTGTTGAAGGCCACGCCCACCGCCGTCGCACGGGCGCTGGCAAAGCCGTCGCCCAAGCTCAGATCCACCGCACCGGTCGCCTGCAGCGCCATCTTCTGGTCACCGCGAATCATCACGGCCACTGTGGCATTGTTCACACCCGCGCGCACCGCTGTGCCCGCCGTCAACGAGGCCGCCGCCTTGTCGGATACGATGAGCAATTCATCCTGAGCCGCCGTCGCACCCGGCGTCCTCTGGATCCCGAAGTTGCCCGACAGCGAAACAAAGCCCGCCACTTGAGCTTGCAAGCCCGTGACCACCAGCGCCGCCTGGCCATTCTTGACGTTCAACGGCGCAGACACGGAAACCTCACCCACTGCCACGGTCACCGAGCGGTTCACGATGTCGGCTCCGGTGTTGTTGAAGGCCACTCCCACCGCCGTCGCGCTGCCGCTGGCGAAGCCGTTGCCCAAGCTCAAGTCGGCGGCACCCGTCGCTTGCAGTGCCAACTTCTGATCGCCGCGTATCATCAACGCCACCGTGACATTGGTCACCCCAGCCCGAACCACCGTACCCGCCGAGAGCGAGGCGGCTGCCTTGTCCGATACGAGGAGCAACTCGTCCTGGGCAGCCGTAGCGCCGGGTAGTTTCCGGATGCCGAAGTCGCCCGACAACGTCACGAAGCCCGCCACCTGGGCTTGCAGGCCCGTGACCACCAGCGCCGCTTGACCATTCTTCACGTTCAGCGGAGCAGACACGGAAACCTCTCCCACCGTCACCGTCACCGTGCGGTTCACAATGTCGGCTCCGGTGTTGTTGAAGGCCACACCCCCCGCCGTCGCGCTGGCGCTGGCGAAACCGTCGCCCAGGCTGAGATCGGCCGCACCGGTCGCCTGCAGCGCCAGCTTCTGATCGCCGCGGATCATCAAGGCCACCGTGGCATGGCTCACACCCGCGCGCACCGCTGTGCCCGCCGTCAACGAGGCCGCCGCTTTGTCGGATACGATGAGCAATTCATCCTGAGCCGCCGTCGCACCTGCTGTCTTTTGGATCCCAAAGTTACCCGACAGCGAAACAAAGCCCGCCACCTGAGCTTGCAGACCTTTGAGCACCACGGCCGCTTGAGCGTTCTTCACATTCAGGGGTGCACTGACCTCGATGCCGCCGACATCGACCGAGACGGTTTGATTCAGGACGTCGGCACCCGTGTTGTTGAAGGCGACTCCGACCGACTCCACCGAAGCGCTGGCAAAGCCATTGCCCAGGCTCAAATCGGCCGCTCCAGACGCCTGCAAGGCGAGTTTCTGGTCACCCCGGATCATCAGGGCCAACGTCGCGTTGCGAACCCCGGCGCGAACTGCGGTTCCCGCCGTCAACGAGGCGGACGCAGCATTCGAGACCACAAACAACCGATCCTCGGCCACGGTAGCACCTTCGGTCTTCTGGACTCCGAAGTTGCCTGCAACGGTGACGAAGCCGCCCACCGTCGCCTGGAGACCATTGAGCACCAGCGCCGCCTGACCTCGAGTCACCTTCAGCGGGGCCGACACGATCGCATCACCCACGGTAACGGAGACCATTCGATTCACATCCGCCCCGGTGTTGTTGAATGCCACGCCGACCGATTCCACCGAGGCCGATGCGAATCCGTTGCCTAGGCTCAGATCGGCTCCGCCCGTGGCCTGGATCGCCAGCTTGCCATCACCCCGGATCACCAGCGCCACCGTGGCCTTGCTGACGCCGGCCCGAACGGCGTCCCCGGCGTTCAATCGCGCTGCGGCGGAGTTCGAGACGACCATCAACTCATCGGCCGCCGGGGTAGCACCACGGAGGCGCTCCACCCCGAAATCGCCCGAAAGTGTGACGAACCCGGCCACCTGAGCCTGCAGCCCGGTGATCACCACCGAGGCTTGTCCATCGCGGACATTCAACGGGGCGCTGACGTTCACGGTGCCCACCGACACCGTCAGCGTGCGATTCACGATGTCAGAGCCGGTGTTGTTGAAGGCCACACCGATGGAGGTGGCCGAGGCGGAGGCAAAGCCATCACCCAGATTCAGATCAGCGGCACCGGTCGCCTGCAGCGCCAGCTTCTGGTCGCCGCGGATGACCATGGCCAACCGGGCATCCCGCACCCCGGCACGAAGCGCCACACCGGCCTGCACCCGGGCCTCGGCACTGTTGGCCACCACGATGAGTTCATCGTGTTCGGGCTTGCTGCCCGACACCTTCTGGACTCCGAAGTTGCCCAAAATGCTCACGAATCCTCCGACCGTGGCCTGGAGTCCGGTCAATACCACCGCCGATTGACCCGCGGCCACCTGGATCGGGGCGCTCACCTCGATGGCACCGACGCGAACAGCCGCCGTGCGCTCCACGTCTGCACCGGTGTTGTTGAAGATCACTCCGATCCCGGCCACCGACACTTCGGCGAAACCGCTGCCAAGGCTGAGATCGGCCGCGCCGGTCGCCTGCAGCGCCAGCTTCTGGTCGGCACGGATGATCAGCGCCAACGTCGCATCGGTGACTCCCGCCCGGATCGCTTCTCCCGCGCTCAGGCGAGCCGAGGCGTTGCGGGCCACGATCACCAATTCCTCCTGTGCAGCACCCATGGCAGGCGTCTTCTGGACACCGAAGTCACCGGACACCGTTACAAATCCGCCGATGGTTGCCTTCAGGCTGGTGAGAACCACACCGGCCTGACCCTTAAGCACATTCAGCGGCGCGGTCACCGCCACAGCACCCACGACGACCGACAAATTGCGGGCCATGTCTTCGCCGGTGTTGTTGAACGCCACGCCGACGGCGTTCACCGAGACACTGGCAAACCCTTCTCCCAGGCTCAGGTCGGCCGCGCCGGTCGCCTGCAAGGCCAGCTTCTGGTCGCCGCGGATCACCATAGCGACGGTGGCCTCGCGCACGCCCGCCTTCACCGCGGTGCCCACCGAGAGCGCTGCCGAGGCATTGCTCGATACCACATACAATTCATCTGCGGCTTCGGTGGCCCCCTTGCGCAATTGCAAGCCGAAGTCTCCGCCGATTTGGGCGAATCCAGCGATGGACGCCCGCAGCCCGGTCACGGTCACCGTGGAGACCTCGTTTTCCACCTTCAGCGGGGCTCTGATGGATACCCCACCTACAGCCACAGACAGCGTCGTATCGAGATTGGCGCCGGTGTTGTTGTAGGAAACCCCGATGCCCGTGGCGGAAGCCGAGGCAAAGCCTTCACCCAACTTGACCTCGGCCGCGCCGGTCGCCTGCAAAGCGAGCCTCTGATCGCCCCGGACCAACAGCGCCACGGTCGCATCGCTCACGCCCGCCCGCACCACCGGGCCGGCCCGGAGCGAGGCGGAGGCTGCATTCGAAACCACCCACAACTGTTCCTCACCGGGCTTAGCACCCGAAGCATACTGGACTCCAAAGTCTCCAGACACCGTCACAAATCCAGCCAGCGTGGCTTCCAGGCCCGTGATCACCAGGCTGGAGACACCGTTCTTCACCACCAGCGGTGCGCTTACAGTCACATCACCCACCTTGAGCGTGACTTCTCGGTCGATATCGGTCCCGGTGTTGTTGAAGGACACACCCACCCCCGCCGCGGCCACACGGGCGAATCCGGAGCCGAGACTGAGATCCGCCGCACCGGTCGCCTGGAATGCGAGCTTTTCATCGGCACGGATCACCAGCGCCAAGGTCGCGTTCTCCACCGCGGCCTTCACCGTGTCTCCGACCGTCAATGAAGCGGCGGCATCGCGGGTGACCACCACGAAGGCGGCCGGATCGGTCGTGGTGGCTGGGCGGCTCTGGAAGGCGAAGCTGCCCGACAACGTGACGAAGTCGGCCACCTTGGCTTGAAGACCATTGACCACCACCGTCGCAACCCTGTCCTCGACATCCACCGGCACGCTCACATCGACCGCACCCACCCGGATGGATAGGGTCTCAAGCATGTTCCGGCCCGTGTTGTTGTAGGAGATACCCACGCCGGCGGCGGAGACGGACGCAAAATCTTTACCCAGGCTGATGTCCGGAGAACCGGTGGCTTGGAGGACCAGAGTCTCATCCTCATTCACCACCATTGCCAGGGTGGCGCTTTGCAGACCCACCCGCAGCGAATCACCCACAGTCAAACGAGCAGCGGCGTTCTGCGTGAGGATGATCAACTGGTCGTCGTTGGCGGCCGGTCCGGTCTTCTTCTGGAGGGCGTAATCGCCGGCCATCGAAACGAAGCCGCCGACTGCGGCGTCGAGGCCCGTCACCAGCACCGTCGCCACCTCGTTCCGCACCACCAGCGGAGCAGTGACGGCGACCCGATAGGCGCTCATGTCGAACTGCTCGTTCAGGTCGGCTCCTGTGTTGTTGTAGGAGAAGCCCAGGGCCTGCACACCGACCCGGGCAAACCCGCCGCCGAGGCTCAATGACGAGGCGCCGCCGGTCGTCTGGACCGCATAAGTTCCGTCATTCTTAATGAGCAACGCCACCGTGGCCCCGGTCACACCACCGCGGATGGAATCCCCCACCGCGAAGCTTGCGGCCGCCCGGTCGGCCACGATGGCCAGGTCACCATTGCTGCGGTACTGGAAGGCGAAGTCTCCCGAGAGCGAGGCGAAGTCGCCGAGATTCCACTTCAATCCGGTCACGATGGCCGAGACGAACGGATTTCTCTCGGTGCCCACCGGCAATTGAAGCGTCTTGGAGAACCCACCAACCAACTGCTGATCCACGGCGGCGCCGGTGGAGTTGTACTCGAAGCCCACCCCGATGAACGTGGGAATACTGGCAACGACAGCGCCAACGGCGGAGTCCTTGGCGAAAGCCAACTCTCCGCCGGCACCGAACATCCGGGCGAAGCCATCTTCGAGGACGAAGAACGGTTCGCCGCTGATGGACAGAGCCACCCCTCCAGACGCCCGAATGATCAAGCCCATGTTGCCCTTCACGACGCCGGCTCGGAACGCCGGGGTCGCAAAGACGGCGTTGGCATCCGTCACCGCCACGGTGATGTCGCCACCCGTCGCCGTGCCGGTTCGCTGGAAGGCGAAGTCGCCGGAAATCTCCAGGAACTCGCCCAAGCGTCCCGAAAAGCCCTCGGCGATCACCAAAACGAAGGGGAATTCGGGCGTGCCCGCGCCGAGATCCATGGCAACACTGACCTCGCCCACGGTCAGACTTCCAGTCACCGCCGCTCCGGTGGAGTTCCAACCAAACCGCAATCGGTCGGCCCTGGCCTCCGCAATACCCACCAGGCGCAGGGTCGGTGCGCCGCTCCCGTCGAAAGCCACCCCGCCATCCGGGTTGATCTGAAGCCCGACATCCGCATCCCGAATCGACAACTCGTTCTGGCCCACGCGGAAGGCCAAGCGGGCATCACGGGCGATCCCGATGATCACTCCTTGATCCATCTTGAAGGCGAAGTCACCCGTCAACTCAAAGTACTCTCCGCCCGGAGGACCAATGAACGCCTGGAGGTTGATGATCTCCAATTGTACAAACGGCATCGCGGCGCTGCCCGAAGGCACATTGAGTTTGATCCCGCTGGTCACCCCTGCGCTGTTGGTCACGGTGATGTCTTCCATCACTTCGTGCCCCGTATTGTTGAAGTCGATGGTGACCCGGTCGACGCTGACCCGGCCGATGGCTTCCGGCATCTTGATGTAAATGCCCGCCTCTTCGGCCGTCTTGCCGACCTCGCGTGCAGCAGAGGCATGGAAGGCGATTCCGCCGGTATTCTCGACCAGGATGCCGAATTTAGCTCCTACGATGCCCGCACCCCACGCGTCGGTGCCGGTGATCAACTTGAGCGAAGCCCATGAGCTCGACATCAGGAAGTCGCCGTTCGAGCGGCGCTTCACCACATAATCACCCTCCAGCTTCACGAAGTTGAGCATCGTGGCTTGGAGGTTGCGCATGTCGACGATGGCCAACGGCTGACCCGGGAAACCGTCCGGCGGCTGCACCGCCACCCGGACGACCAGCGGCTGGGTGGTCTGCGCCGCAACTCGGCGGCTGATGGTCAGATCCTGCGCGGCTCCCGTGTCGTTGTAGTACACGGTGGTCTCACCGGTCACAGAGGCTGAGTCGAGCAACCGGATGCCCAGCAGCGTCGGGAACTCGAGCACCGTCTTGCCCCGACCGTTTTCCGCCATGTTGCTTTGGAGGGCGACACCACCTTGCGGGGTGACGACCATGCCAACATCGGCGCCTGCGACGCCCGCGCTGAAGCCGTGCACGCTCATGGTCAAGCGGCTACCAGCCACCGAGCCATCCACCTCGACCTCCAGGCCACCGCCGTCACGGCGATAGAAGTAGGTGCGACCCTGCAGCTTGATCAGGCCACCGATCTCCATGCCCAGGTTGCCGCCCAACTGGTTCTCACCCACCTGGAAATTCGGCACCTGGATCGTGGTCAACACGCCGCGGACTTCGGTGGCGTCGGAGGCCAACCCGCTGGTCGACTGACGGATTTGGATGACGCCACGCGGATTGAGAATGTTATTGGCCGCCTCGAAGACGAATTGGCCGGACCCGAAGACGCGGCGATTGCTGTCACGGAACAGCTCGACCGAGGCCTTCGACACCACCGTGTTGCCCAGGCTCACATCGCCGATTTGGACGTATCTCTTGCCTTCGTAGCTCCCCTTCGTCTGGGTGAACACCAGCTTGTAGTGCTGGTATGCAAAACCATTGGTGAAACGCACCGTGCTGCTGGCTCCGGGCCCATCGCCCAGCAGGGTGTCACCGGCACTGATGGGCGCCCAAGCGGTGGAGTCCCAGGCCGGGGAGGTCGTTCCGTTGGTGCCGTACAGCTTGTAGGCGCTCGGATCCCATTGCCAGATCTCGCTGTCACCTGGGGTGGTCAGCGTCATCGTGGTGACGGTGGTCGCCGTCTTCATCGACAGAATGAATCCCGAACCCGCACCGGTGGTGTTGAGGTACTTCGTGCCGAAGTCGCCATCCACCGCGTTGGCTGCCGTATCACTCGGCGAAGCACCCGGGCTTCCGGTCACTGTGACTCCAGCCCCACGACGGAAGCCCACGAAGATCTTGTCACCGTCACCGGTCCGGAGTCCGCCCTCGACATCGGTGGACACAAAGGCCCAGGTGTCCTTCCTGCTATCCGAGGTGTTCTTCGATTCGCGGAAATCAAACACACCATCGAGGTAAGCCAACCCATCGAAATTCATCAGAACCCGTCCCACGCGGGCCGGTTCGCGGAAGAAGTAGTCGGTGAAGCCCATGCCCACTTCGTCCTGGCCCGAAAGGGATTCGATGTAGAGGTGGATCTTGCGGTCGCCGGCTCCGGGGATGAGCGTGGTCCGCAACGCGATGGTCTTGCTGCCCAGAGTGATCGCGTCGTCACCCTCAACCAGGTCATAGGTCAGGTTGCCATTGCGGAAGAGACCCGAGGCCGCTTCGAACTTGCCGATGATGCCACTGAAGAGCGGCACATCTTCGCCTGCCTTGCGGTCGGTTTCGTGGTTGAATCTGTCTTGGAAGAGCAGCGACAGCCTGCTGCCCGTGAGGTTCACGCTGCCCACGAAGTCCACGCGGGTCCGCAGGATGTCCCCATTGGCATCACGGCCAATCCACACCCGGGTGTCCTCGAGCAACTGGAGCGTGCTGCTGGCAAGGCCTCCATCAATACGGTACGGGTCCGGCGAGTTGTAGGCGGCAATTTGGAAGGCCGTCAGGATGCCCGAGGCATCAAAGCGGGCCTGCCCCAGGTCGCCCAAGACGATGGCCTTGGTCTCCGAATCCGGCGTGGTGATGGTATCGGCGCCCTCGCCACCCACGATCACGGTCTTGGCCCCTGTGACCATCAACACATCCGCGGCACCATTAGCCGAGGCCGTTGCTTGGACCTTGCTCAACGTATAGGTGCTACCTTCCAACGAGATCTCCGAAACGGTGACGTACTGCTCTCCGTTCCATGTTCCCTTCACCTTGGTGAACACGACCTTATAGTGCCGGTAGGCCACCGCGTTGTTGAAGGTCACCGTGCTCGACACTCCGCGCGCGTCACCAAGGTTCGTGTCGGCGGTGGCGATCTGCACCCAGTTTCCGCTCCAATCCGGGGCCTGCTCAGCCTCGGAACCGTAGATCGACACGACCTTCGGATCCCATTCCCATATGTCGTCATTGGTCCGGGTGGTGAGCGTCAACGCGTTCATCGGATCCAACAACGACGGCGACTTGAGGATCAGACCGCTGCCAGGGCCATTGAAATTGAGGTACTTGGTGTCTACACGACCGTCGGTCGCCAAATCCACAGTCTCGTTGCTCGGCGAAGACCCCGGACTGGCGATGACCGGTTGGGGTGTCAGCACTCCGTTGCTGCTCGCCAAGGCCTGGGTGTGGAACCCAAGACGCGCCTCGGCGATGCGGACGACCGAGTGGCTGGCAGGGCCGCGGACTCCCGCCGGGTAATTGACCGACTGGACCCCCAGCGTCGTCGGGAAAGTGACGGCATAGCGACTGAAAGCCTGCGTGTTGTTGAAGGCGACCTGCTGAGTCTCACCCGGGGCCCCGGTGAAACCGGTGTTCCCCGAGATCACCAACTGCCAGATCGCGGCATCCTCGTCACCGGAAGCCACGTTGGTGCCGTAGATCCGGTAGGTCGACGGAACGCTCTGCCAGGTCCCGGTCCGAGACGCGGTGAGGGTCAGGCTGGTAGCAGCCGCTGCCGCTGACATCTGCACGATGAAGCCATTGTCATTCGCGTTTCCACTGCCGGCACCACCGAGGCCCATGGCGGCATAATCGGTGTCAAAATTGTTGTCGGTGGCGTTCCCCGGGGAGGACTCTTCGGCTCCGATCAGGCGAGCGGCCGGAACCGGGATCTCCAGCAGGTAGAAAGGCACATTGCTGGAGTTGGAACGATCATTCCAGAAGGGTTGTCCAGACTTCTTGGTCGTCCAAATCTGCAGGGTATCCTCCGTCCCGCCGGAATTGCTGGGTTCATCAGGTTCCCAAGCGGTGAATCCCCACGGTTCACCGGTCACCCAGCTCCATCCACCGCCCGGCTCCGAGTTCTTGTTGGCCTGATATCCCCCGATCCAGACAGCGTTATTGCCGACCAACGAGCGGGCGCGATCCCACTCCTCTTGGGTGGTGATGGTGGCGAGATGCCCGCCGCGCTTCACGGCATCCTCCAGGGCACTGAACCACGGGCCGGAGCCTGCTATCAGCCGGAATTCTGTTTCTGTGATCGAGGTGCGCTTGACCAGGCTCTCGGTCGACTGGATCGAGGTCAGCACCGGGGGCTGCATCGAATCCCCGACCAAACGGATCTCGCCGGCATCACCGATCACCACAGTGCGATCACCCGAGGCGGAGACCGTGTCGCTGCCACCGCCGGCGATGATCAGGTCATTGCCAGAGACCCCGGCGATGGTGTCAGCACCACTGCCATCCTGTCCCTCGACGCTGATAACACCACCGAAGTCGTCGAACCGGATGACGCCGTAATCGCCGATGAGCACATCCTTGCCGGTCGAAGCGGTCAGCGTGTCATTGCCCGATCCACCAATCATCTGGTCATTGCCCCCATTGCCGACGAGCACATCGTTGCCGGAACCGGACAGACCCTGCACCGCGATCACTCCCTGGGCAGAGTTGAGAACGATCTCACCGTCGTCACCGATGAGCACATCGCTCTTGCTGCCGCCAATCAGCGTGTCGTTGCCCGATCCGCCAATCAGGTTCATCGGCACGGTGACCACGGAGGTCGAAGCCACCATCGTGTCGTTGCCGCCGGTCCCGGAATTGGAGACCGCATAGGTGACCGTGATCGGGGCCCCCAACGCTGCGGCCGAGCTGAGGATGACCGTGCTACCGCTGACGGTGTAGGCCGAGGCCGCGAGGGTCTGGCCAGCCACACTCACCGTGACCGGCGCGCTCAACGGAGTTCCTGAAAGCGTCCAAGTGCTCTGGAAACCGTCGCCCGAGAACGAGTCGCTCCGGGAGGGATTGCTCGAGACCCGCTCCAGCTTGCCAGACTTGGAGAACCACAGGGTTCCCTCGTCGCCCACCACCGTGTTGGCCCCGCCGGCATGGATGGTATCGTTGCCGAGGCCACCCAGGATGTAGTTGGTTCCCGAGGTGGCGTAGATGGTGTCATTGCCGCCGCTCGTGCCGCTGGTCGAGATCCTCGGCGCGAACGAGTAACCCGGAGGCACGCTCATCGAGCCCTCATCACCGAGGATGTAGTTCACCCCGCCGTTGGTGCGGATCACGTCGGAACCCGCATTGCCGATGATGAAGTTCACTCCGGAGCCACCGAAGATCTCGTCGTCGCCCGATCCGCCCTCCAGACGATTGACACCCTCACCACCCTCGATGCGGAACTTGCGTCCAGTCCGGTTGCCGCCCACCACGACGATGTCGTCGCCCGAGCCGCCCTTGAGACTGTTCACGGCGGACGTGCTGCCACCATCGATATAGAAGCTGTCGTTGCCCGATCCACCATCGAACACGAGCTCCGAGGTGACACCCTCATCCACATACACGGTGGAGTTCACCACACGACCCCTGGCCGGGTTGTCCAGGGCCAAGCTGTCCGACGAGTTCATCACGATCTTGCGGACCCCCTTGTAGGTCTTCACGCGACCGTTGTAGACCACCATGACCGTCTCGGACCCGTCGGCCTGAGTGCTGACATGCTTCACCAAGTAGATCGGGTCCGTATCATCGTCTTCAAAGACGCGCGTCTTACCATCCTCGATCGTCAGGTTGAGGACGCCTTGGTCGTCGGCGACGGAGCTGTCATCCACCAAAATCCGTCCATCGATGGCGGTGGCCAACCAATACGGACGGGGCCGCGGTGAGATGTATCCGATCTTCCAGGTCTTCGAGACGAAGATGGAGAAGAAGAAGAAATCCAACTCCGCCTCGGCGTAGAGGAGGACATGCCCGTCAGTCGAGTTGTAGGAGATCTCGGCTCCCAAACCGATGCCGATACCCATCAGGTACACTTTGCCCTTCAGGGACGCAGAGAATCCCAATTCCTCGAGTTCGAAGATGTAATAGAGCCGCGCCGACATCGAAGCCTGGAAGCCGAAGAACGTGCCACCGAACTTGATCGAACCACGGATGTCGATCCCGTAGGAGCCGTTCGATTGCACCCAACCCGCCAGGCTGACCGTGGCAATACCGAAGAGCGTCGTGCTGGCTTCGAAACTGAAGGCCCACTCACCGCGACCCAATTGCACGCTCAGCGGCACGTGGGAAGGCACCGAGCTCGCCGGTCGGAGGAACTTGCCACCCACCTGTGCGGTGATCTTGATGTTGAACTTCAGGATCTCGACGATGCTGGCCTCGCCCTCCAGCGACAGGTACACGGACTTGGCCTGGATGTTCCGACCCGTCAGAACCACATCACGGTTCATCGTGTTGATGTAGAGCTGGCCCTTGGCCTTCACCTTGATGATCTCCACCAAGTTGGCCTCCACCTCGATGGCGGCGCCCAGGGCGATGCCCTCGCTGCTAATTTCAACACCGATCTGGATGTCCACCTTGGCGATGCCCACCAAGTTGGCCCGGGCGCGGCCCTCCATGCGGAACACCTTGGTCTCGCTGTTGTAGGAGATCTGAACCCACACCTCGGCCTCCAGGACGCCGGCGAATATGATAGTGCCTTCGACGCGCACCAGAACCCCCGGGTTCAAGGTCAGGGTAGTCTTCTCATCCAACTTCACCGTCTTCACCTGCGAGGTGGTGTTCAACTCCATGCGGAGCTTGGCGCTGATCTCCAGCCCGATGGACTTGCCCAAGGCTTCGCCCGAGGCGACCTCCAAGCGGAAAGCGCCCACCATGCCCGCACTGGAAATGTCAATGTAGGCATTGACCTGCACCTTCCCGAGCGGCCCCAGGGTCATGTAGCCGTTGATGCTCAACGTGAACTTCTGGTCAGCGATCAAGAAGAACAGGTTGGCCTCGACCTCGAATCCACCGGAAATGGTCAACTTGCCGGAAGCGCGGATCAGGATGTACCAACCGGCCGGTTGATAGGTACCGTCGATATTCTTCGCAGCCCCCTTGATGGTCACGGTGCGCACCGTGGTCGGATTGGTCAGGCGGTTGCCATCGGCATCCAGCTTCGGACTGCCATCGCCGTTGAAGGCGGGAACATTCTCGGTCCGGGATTCCTCCATGACCTGACCCTTCTCGTCGCGCATCGTCTCGAAGGCTGGGTTCGTCTGAGGGATCGTGAAGACGATGTCCCTGCCGAAAGTGTTGATCTGGACCAACGCCTCGACCTCCAGCTTCAAGCCGGTGATGCCCGCGGTCAGGTTACCGGTGAAACTCGCGGCAAATCCAAACTGGCCATCCTTGGCGCCCAGGTAAACCAACGCGGTCACGCTCAATGACAACAACGGAGAGCTGCGCGGCCCAATGGTCAGTCGGCCCGAGGCGATCAGAGTGAAGCCCTGCGAATCGATGCTGATGGCGAAGCTCGCCGCCAGACGGAAGATCTCGGTGTCACCCACCTTGAAGGCGCCGACCGCCGAGATCACGAAAGTGAAGCTCTTAGCCCGCGCCACCTGATGCACATCCAGATAGTCGTGGGAGGCATACTGGACCTCAACCTTGGTGTCGGCGGTGATGGACTTGGAAAGCCGGACCGTGGCGTTGTACCGGTCGAGCACGTAGTCCCCCGTCTTGCCGCCATCGGTAGATTCCACCAGCAACTGACCGTCCTGTTTCACTGTCAGGGCGCCGACCGCCTTGGGCGTGTGGGTCAGATACAGGGTCTCGAAATCCCCAGCCGTCAGGTTGAAGGTGTCGGTGGTCGTCGCCTGCTTGGTCGCGGCCAAGCGCAGGTCGATGTTCTTGTCCGTCCCGGTGGTGTTAATGGTCAGCGTCAGTCCGCCCTGCAACACGAGTCCGTACTGCTCGAGCTTCTTCAGTCCGTCGCCGGTCTGGATGCGCAGCGCGCCATACATCTCAAAACCGTCGCCGTGCTTGATGACCAGCTTGGCCGCGGCAGTGCCGATGACGCCGAGCACCGCGACCTCCAGCTTGGCCGACACATCCAGACGGAATTCCGTCGGTGTGAATGTCAGTGTAGCTTGGCCATCCAACTGCGCCCACAGGGTGTTGTCGAACAGATCGGCCCGGACACCACCGGCGATAATCACCTGGAATCCGGTCGGCTCCGGAACTGTGGACGCCGGATTGACACCGGTTTCACCTGTCACCGGGTCAACATACTGGGCGCGGTACGAATACGTCACTCGCACCGCCTGGCCCTGGGCCGGCGCGGTCTTCAGCGTGAGCGTGTTGCCAGATACCGTGAACGAGTCGGCCCCCAACGCGGTCCCTCCGACGCTCACCGTAGTCGTCGTATCCTTTAGGACGGTGTAGTTGAGCGACATCGAGGTGGTATTGGCGCCCGCAGTGAAGGTTTGCGTGTTGGTGCGGGTGACGTAGTACCGCGACTCGATCATCTCCGAGGTCAGGCGATTGCCGGCATCGTCGGTGAGGCCGAAGTCCAGCATGCCGTACAAGCTGATGCCGCCCTTGCTGCGAGCGGGTTGACCCGGCAGGTCGAACAGGAAGAGGAACCGCCCCGAACCCTTGGCTACATCGGTGAGATTGGCATAGAAGTAGGCGTCCACCGACATGGTGTCGGCGAAGATCGCCTTGCCCGTCAGCAGGATCTTGCCGGTGATGTCGATCTTCAGATCCACCTCGGCCCGGAACGTCTGCCGCGACGCATAGGAGCTGTAGAGGGTCGCCCCGGCTGAGATGACCATGTTCTTCGTCAGGTCATCGAAGCTGACCCCGGTGCCTCCGGCGCTCTTCGAAATTCGAGCAATCTGCTGGCGCAGGTTCTCCTCCCACTGCGCCGAGGTCATGGAGGACGCGTCGTTGGAGGTCGCGAGACTCCGCAAGCCGAAGGCGCTCTCCTTGACGTCGATCTTGGGTGAATTCGTCGTGGGATCGATGACCACGTCGCCGTCCGAGTTCTTCTCGTAGACCGACGGGTCGGTCATGGTCGCGCCGAAGTCGATGCCGCCGCGCAGGTCGGACAGGGTCAGACCGCTCTGGGGATCCAAGACGATGGGGATCGGCGCGCTGATGAAGAGCGACAGCGGACCGAACTCGCAGAAGCCGACCCGCGCTTCGATCTTTCCGAGGCCGGGCAGCGTCAGACCTCCCTGCAGACCCGCGTAGAAAATGCGCTGGGAGACCACCGTGGTGGTGTCGGTCGAAGCGATCGGGCGATAATCCGAGGAGAGCTTGAGGATACCGGCGATCAACTGGCCCTCGAATTCCCCGCCAAAGGCCTTGCCCGAAACGGAGATGTTGAACGAATCGATCGCCGTGATGGGGAACTGCCCCTTGTTGAGCAATCCCACGTCGATCTTCAACCCCTTGACCCCACCGCTGAACTGCAGGCTCGACAGCCCCTGGATGGAACCGATCTCGGCATCCAGCGTGATCAGGAAGTCAGTCGGGTTGTTGTTGAAATCGCGCCACTCCACACCCACCGACAAGTTCTTCAGCGGCAGCCAGGAAGGGAGCTTGAGCTTCGACGGATCATCGGCCCCGAGGCTCAAAGAGACGCTGAACGTCTTGCCGGTGTAGAATCCGCCGTCGGCCGTGACACCGAAGTCCTTCATCGTGCCACCGATGGACACGCCCCCGGCCGTCACCGTCGCCGACAGGCTTCCGAAGTAGAGCATCTGCTCGTTGGCCTTCGGCTCCAAATTGTACCGGACGTCGCTGGCCGTCACCTTCAGGAAGGTGCCCACATTGAGCTCGAACTGATCGACCTTGAGGTCGAAGTCGCCCAACCCGCCGCTCACCGGCTTGAACATCTGACTGGGATCCAAGGCGACCTCGACCTTGAACACACCCGCCACACCGAACACATCGGTGTCGGTGCCGTCCTTGAATGCCGCCGACGATCCGCCAGGGAGCTTCACCGTGGCCGCACCGAAGCCGATCGTGATGTCGATCGACAAGTTCAAGAGCTTGGTCTCCTTGTCGAGGTCGTAGGCGAAGTTGCCCACGGTCAGCTTCGGATCGACGAGCGTGACCGGCCCGAGCGTGTAGGTCTTGGGCGTGCGTACCGGAGTTGGGACCAGTTCACCGGTCGCCGGATCGAAGCCACTCGTTCCCGCCGAGCCCGACTTCGCCATCGGATGCACCGGTCCGATGCGGGCAAAGGTGGGCAACTTGGTTTGCTGTGCCGGCAAAATCTCGAAGTTGGTGACTGCAAACGATTGCATCGCGAACTTCGGTCCGCTGCCCTCACCCTCCCGGAAGAAGAATCGCCCCTCACCGGCGATCGTGACCATCGTCTGCCCATCCTTCACCACGCGGAATCCGGCATTGCTGAAGGCAACTCGCGTCACGGTGGCCTGGCCGACAATGGCTCCCCGGGTGATATTGAAACTTCCGAAAAGCGCCACCGAATCCCCGAACTGGATCTCACCCGATTCCACCGTCACCTGCTGAGCCCCAGAGGAATAAACCATGCCATCCAGGGTCACCAGATTCGGGTAGGACTTGTAGACCACCTTCTCAGCGGTCAGTTCGAAGAGCGCCGGATCACCGAACGACAGGCTGGCCCCGGTGATGATCGTGATCGACTCACCACGAGGGCCCGAGGGGCGCGACTCGTAGCTGCCGCGAATGGTGATCTCCCCGATCTTGATGAGCGCATCGGTGAGGGCGATGGATTGGAAGGGCTTGCCGGCGACAGCCACCTCGGTGGCTTCAAACACCACCGGGACGCTCAGGTTGAGCACCGGCACCGTGTCATTGACCGCGAAGGTGGTCGTGTTGCGGCGGACCCGTAGGGTGGCCTCGGCACTGATCGCCCCGCCCTTCGCGGAGCCCGTCAGCTTGCCATCCAACGCATAGCCCTGCGAGGTGCCCGTGGCGTTGCGGTAGAGGATCAATCCCAACGTGCCGCCGGTGACACTGTACTCGTCGCTGCCGGCGGTTCCGGTCACCCCGGTGGCACCGATCTTGATGCGGGTCTGCTTCGTGACCTGATCCACTTCCTTGGCGTAACCGAAGCTTCCGGTCACCTGCACCACACCACCGATGCCGAGGCTCAGGGTGCCACCGATTTGAAGCACAGGGTCCGCCGGCGAGATCTCGACCCCCGCCAAGGAGACCTGCTGCTGGGTCCAGTCCAGGACCTTGCCATTGGCGACCGAGGTCCCGTTCATCTTGAACACCAGATTGGTCACCGACATGGAGAAGGTGCCGGGATCGAGCCCCTGGATCGTGGCCAAGCCGAGCGAAGCCTCGACGCCGATGTACTGGCGTGCGGCCATGGCACTGTAGGTGACACCGTCGTTCGAGTAGAACCGAGCGGTGAAGACACCCAGGTCCAACCCGCCGCCCTCGACACGGAATCCGACCGCATCCAGATCATCGATCGGAGGCAGGTTCACCCGCCCCGTTTCGGCATCGAGGCTCGCGCCGGAACCCAGGTACACCGTGGCATTGGTTATACGGACCGTGAGCAGATCACCCTTGAGCACCCGAACCGAAAGATCGTCCGGATCATCCACCCCGAAGGGGATCGACTTGGTGAAGTGGACGGTCGCATCGACGTAGAGCGCGCCCGCGATGCTCATGCCCACCGAACCACCGATGCGGAAGCCGGGGCTGTCGGAACCCAGATCGATCCCGGCACCCGCCAACTTCTCTTGGCGCCAGTCCATGAGTAGACCGGTGGAGCTGGTGGTGCGGTTGATCTGCAGCACGAGGTCGCGGCAGATCAGGTTGAAGGTGTCGCGGTCGATTCCGACCAACTGGGCGCGACCCAGGGCGGCCTCGAATCCGGTGTACTTGCGAAGGCCGACCAGCTTGGAGTAGGCGGCGCCACCGACCGAAGACTCACGGGCGGTGAACACGGCAAAGTCCAGGGTGCCATCCTCCACTCGGAAGCCGACGGCATCCGGATCACTCGAGGCAGGCAGGCTGACCTTGCCGAAATCTTTGCTGGCGCGTTCCACATCCAGGCTGGCCCCACTGCCGATGAACAGGCGCGCTTCAGTGACCCTCACCGACAGCAACTCTCCACCCAGCATCCTGGCTCGATCATCCGGATCGGTGACACGATCCACCACCGTGCGGCTCATCTGGATGGTCGCGCTGCCGTAAACCACCTCTCCGATTCCCAACCCCACCGTTCCCCGGATGAGGAAAGCGGCATCGGTGGACTTCAAGTCCACCATGGCAGGCTTGAACAACGCCTCCTGGGACCAGTCCATGAGACGACCATTCGCCACGGTGGTCTTGCTTTGCTGCAGGACCAAATTCGTAGCGATCATGTCCAGCGCATCCACCCCCTGAAGCCGCGCCAAGCCAAGGCTGGCCCGAAGTCCGCTGTATTTGCGGACCTGGGTTCCCGATCGGACCGTCAGCAACCCAAGATTCAATCGACCACCCTCGACACGGAATCCGGTGGCCGTGGAATCACCCTCGCCCGGCATGGTGACCTTGCCAAAGTTCGCGCTGGCCTGATCCTCATCGAGGCTGGCTCCGGTGCCGATGTACAGGCTGGCTTCGGTCACGGAGAAGCTGAGCAGGTTGCCCGTGATGCGCTCGCCAGCTTCGTTGTCCGGATCGACCAGGCCGGTGACGGGGGTCCGTCCGATGGACACGGTGGCGTTTCCGTACACCAAATCAGCGATACCGAACCCGATCGCGCCTCCGATTTGCAGACTTCCGTCGGTTGCACCGGTGGTGACACCCGCTTTGTCGAGGGCCCCCTGTTTCCAATCCACGAGCTTTCCGCCGACTGCGGAAGTCTTGTTGAGCTTGAGGTAAAGGTTGGTGCCGATGATCTGGAAACCATCCACACGCTGCAACTGGGCCCGACCCAACGTGGCGCTGAGGCCCATGAACTGCCGCGTGACGGCACCTTGGGTCGTCTTCAGAACACCCAGGTTCAGCGTCCCGCCATCCACCGTGAACCCGACGGCATCCGAGTCACCCGGGCTTGGCAATGAAACGCCCCCAAAATCCTCGCTCGTGCGGTCCCGGTTCAGCGTGGCCCCGTCGCCGATGTAAAGCTGGGCGTTCGAAACCCGAACCGAGAGCAAGTCGCCGTCGAAGGTCTGGGCACCATTGCCGTCGGGGTCCACGACTTTGGTCACAGGCCCCCGACTGATGCTCAGCGTGGCTCGTCCATAGACCACATTGGCGATTCCTAGGCTCACCGTGCCTCCAATCAGATACCCTTGGTCGCTCGGCCCGAGCTTCAGGCCGCTGTATTCGAGTGATTTCTGAACCCAATCGAGGGCGACTCCACCGGCCACCGAGGTCGTGTTCTGACGGAACACCAGATTGGTGGTGAGGATCTCGAGGTCTTTCACATTCAGCAGTTCAGCGCGTCCCAGCGACGCTTCGATGCCCAGGTACTTGCGGGGGCTGGGGAGGAGCGTGTAAGTCGAGCCCGAGGTCGAGGTCGATTCACGACGGGCGGTGAAGAGGGCCAACTGGAGGTTGCCGTTCTCAAGAGCGAAACCGACGGCATTCGAATCTTCGGGACCCGGGAGGGTGACCGTGCCGAAGCCGGCATCCGTCGAAACTTCATTCAGGCTGGCGCCGCTTCCGATGAACAGGTTGGCCTTCGAAATCTGGATGGCCAGAAGATCGCCTTTTAGGACCCGAGTGCCGGCATCGTCCGGATCGTCAACCCCTTCGGCGTCGCTGCGGCTCATATTGAGCGTCGCACTGGCGAACACCACATCGGCGATGGCCAAACCAACGGTGCCGCCGATCTGGAGAGTGGGGCTGGTCGGGGTCAAAGTCGGCAGCCCTGCCGAGGCCAGAGCAGACTGTGACCAATCCAACCGTTTGCCACCCTCCACCGAGGTTCGGGTCAGAGTCAGGGTCAGATTTGTGGCCAGAATCTTCACCGCGTCGATCCCCTGCAACTGGGCCTTGCCCAGGGACGCCTGAAGACCGGTGTACTTGCGAGCCAAGGCCAATTTGCCGTCAGCGGAACTCGAAGTGGCGGTGAATATGGCCAGGTCGAGATTGCCTGAATCGATGCCGAAGCCCACCGCCTTCTGGTCGCCGGATGCCGGCAGAACCACGTTTCCGAAATCGGCCACGGTCGAATCCTCCTCCAGACGCGCCCCACTGCCGATGTACAGCCGGGCCTTGCGGATGGACACCGTCAGGAGGCTCCCCTCCAAGGTCTTGGGCGCTACGGCATCCGGGTCCTTCACACCGGAGACATCGCTCCGGGCCACGTTGATCGTCGCACTTCCGAAGACGACATCGGCGATGGCTAAGCCCACGGAACCCCCGATTTGCAGGGTCGGATCCGAGGGCCCCATCACGATCCCGGCGGTGGCCAACGAAGCCTGTTTCCAGTCCAACACGGTGCCACCGGAGACCGAGGTCCGGTTCATCTTCAGCGAAAGGTTCGAAGCGATGATCTTGACCTGGGGAACACCCTGGAGCTGGGCACGGCCCAACGATGCATCGATGGCGGTGAACTTCTTGGCCGCGCTTCCCGTTCCCACGGTAAGCACCGCGATCCTGAACGCCCCGTTCTCGACAGCGAAGCCCACGGCGCCTGGAGCATCGGTGCCGGTGGCCGGCAGGACGACCGTCCCGAACGTCGAGCTCCTGGAATCGATGTCGAAGGTCGCGCCGTTCCCGATGTAGAGATTGGCCCGGGTGACGGCGAGCGTGAGCAGGTTGCCCTGGATGGTGGTCGAGTCATCGATCTTGACACCCGACACCGGACCGCGGGTCAGGTTGATCGTCGCGTTGCCCATGACCACATTGGCGATTCTCAACCCCACCGTTCCCCCGATCTGGAAGGGCACGTCGCCGGGCTTGAGACCCACACCGGCACCCGCCAGCGACTCCTGCGACCAATCCATCAGCAGACCATCGGCGGCCGAGGTCCGGTTCATCTGGAAGGTCAGCCGGGTGGCGATGATCTTGACCGCATCCACACCCTGGAGTTCGGCCTTGCCCAGGTCGGCCTTCAGACCGACGTACTTGCGAAGGGTCGCGCCGGAACCATGGGTGAAGATCCCCAGGTTCAGGTTTCCGTTGTCCACGCTGAAACCGATGGCTTCCTGATCATCGCTTGCCGGCAGTTTCACGGTGCCGAAATCGGTGCCGGTCGAGACGTTCAGGCTCCCTCCCGTTCCCACATACAGTCGGGCTCTGGTCAACTTCAGGGACAGCAAATCGCCCGTCATGACGGCACCCGAGGTGCCGATCGACGGATCCATCACCGTGGAGAGCGTGCTGCGAGTGATCTCCACCGTGGCGCTGCCAAAGACCACTTGGGCGATGCTCAATCCGACGGAGCCGCTGATGCGGAAGGTGGGGTCGGAGCTCTTCAGACCCACGCCGGTGTCCGCCAGAGCGGCCTGAGTCCAATCGAGCACCTTGCCGGAATCGACCGAGGTCCGGTTCATCTGGAAGGCCAGATCCTTGCCCACCAACTGAAGATCCGTCACACCCTGCAGCTGCATCCGGCCCAACGAGCCCTTGAGGCCCGTGTACTTGCGCACCGACGGCAGCGCATTATAAGCCGAACCGGTGGTGGCACCTTCGGTGGCCGTAAAGATCCCGAGGTCCAGACTGCCTCCGCTCACCGAGAAACCGATGGCGGTCGAATCGTCGCTCGCCGGAACGGTCACCGTTCCGAAATTGGCCAGTGTGGAATCCTCGTTCAGCACCGCACCACTTCCGATGTACAGGGTGGCGTTGCGAATCGAGATGCCGAGCAGGCTGCCCTTCAGTCGGAGGGATCCGGCATCGTCCGGATCGTCGACTCCGTCGACCACCCGTTGGGTGAAATCCACCGTGCCGCTGCCGAAGACAACCCCGGCGATGGCGAAACCTACCGAGCCGCCGATCTGCAAGGTCGGGGAGGCATTCGTCAGCGCGAGACCCGCCGTGGAGAGCTGGGTCTGGGTCCAATCCAGCCGATCACCGCCCACCACCGAGGTCCGATTGAGGCCGATCGTGAAGCCGTTGAGGATGAGCTTCACCGAATCGACTCCCTGCAACTGCGCCTTGCCCAGCGAAGCGGAGAGACCGGTGTACTTTCGGGTGGCGCTCAAGTCGGTGTAGGAACCGCCCGTGGAAAACGGTCGTGCCGTGAACAAGGCCCACTTCAGGCTGCCGCCGCTGAGACTGAAACCCACCGCAGCCACATCGTTGCTGGAAGGCAACGTCACCGTGCCGTTCGTTGGATTCAAGGTGGCACCTGAACCCACGAACACGGTCAACTGGCTCACGGCCAACGTGAGCAACTCACCCTTCAACGTGGTGTTGGCGGCGTCCGGATCCACCACCCCCTCCACCGTGGTTCGCGACAATTCCAGCGCGCCCGAAATCTTCACCACCCCGCCGATCCCCAGCAGCAGTCGACCACTCACCGACAAGGCGGTGCCGGAGTTCAGGGACTGCAGCGGACTCGTCAGGCTCTGGATCACCTCGCTCCAATCGAGAGCCACGGCAGCGGTGTCCGATCCGGACACACCCGACGATCCTGACGCTGTATTGTAGCGGACTGTGAGGTCATGGACCGTCGCGTCGAAATCCCCCTCCAAACCCACCATGGTCAGCTCGAGCGCATTGGCGGCGATGCCCGTCCAGCGGCGGGTATCGCCGGCCGCGGTGACCTTGGCCAAGGCAACACTGAGGTTCGCCGACTGCGCCACAAAACCCGTGGCCCCCGAGGTGCTGATGGCCGAACCCGTGCCCGAGAACGCACCTCCCACCCCGATGAACAAATTGACCCCGGTCAGGTCGATGGTCAGCAGGTCCATCGACACCGCATCGTTCGTCCCCAGGTTGACTGTCGGCAAACTGCTCTTGGCCACCACGAACCCACCACTGGCCAACACATAACCACCGAGATTCAGGCGGATGAGGCCGCTGACCCGGAGTGAAACATTGCCCGTCAGGACCTCCAGCGGACTGGTTTCGCCGGGGATGACCGCAGCCCATGCGATGGGATCCGCGGCCACACTCGCGAAGGACTGTCCCGAAGCCGCGTTGTACTGAACCGACAGGTCCTTCACCTCCACCGTGTAGGTGCTGGGCAGACCCACCACCGACATCGAGGCGGCGCTGGCCGCGATGCCCGTCCAGCGACGAGTATCCCCCGCCGCCGCGCTCCTGGCCATCGCCACACTCAGGTTGGCCGAGGTCGCCAGGAAACCCGTCGCATTCGTCGAACCAATCGTGGTCGTCTCCCCTTCAAACACCGCACCAACGCCCACAAACAAATTCACTCCACTCAGATCGATCGTCAGCAGGTCGGCCGCCACAC
>Ga0194123_10000714_pt1 | contig 59134 bp, 40 predicted proteins | sample TA2MahsurfametaG_5_FD_155479 | JGI IMG/M metagenome (GOLD analysis project Ga0194123, IMG submission 155479) | Freshwater microbial communities from Lake Tanganyika, Tanzania - TA2015023 Mahale A surface | ecosystem: Environmental > Aquatic > Freshwater > Lake | place: Tanzania: Lake Tanganyika... | reverse complement strand
ACTATTACGCACAATGAGAAGACTTGGTCCGTTGCCGTCGTCGTAGGAGGCTGCTGATGCCCTGACGGTCAAGAATGCTTCTTGTTGTCCATTCACGTTTGGAATTGACGTTGCGGTCGTGCCAGTGATTCGTATTTGGTTGCTCGTGTTGATGTTGCCATTGACGGTCAGGACGTCATCGACGGTCACCGTGCCGCCAGCCGAGTCAATCGTCAGGTTGCCCGACGTGGTGTCTATTTCCCCAGCGGCAGTGATTCCGATTCGGACTGCGTCAGAAATTAATCCAGAAAATGATGACAGCCCATCCGCGTCAACAGAGGCAATCACTGTTCCTTCAGAATTTTGCCATTCCGTCAGGTAGCCAGATTGCGACGATGCGCCTTTTATCAAAAGGGCGTCGTTGGCTGCAGAGGAATTAACAATATGCACCTGTGCGGTGGGAGTGTCTGTATTGACGCCGAGCAACCCGTTTGAGGAAATAATCAAACGGCGAGCATGCGAAAACGAAGTGTTGGTCGTGTAAAATGACAAGTTTGCTGGCGCACCGTTAGTTGTTGCTGTTGCTTCAGCAATAGATGCAATGGATGCGCCGTTTCTTGCACTGCTGTTATGGGCACCGTTAAAATTGATGTTTCCAAGAACCATGTTTGCCGAAACGGTTCCCGTAAGACCATTGTTGTTGGTCGCTGATGTTCCTCTTCCTAAAATTAAAGTTCCACCACGGTTATTGGAGTCCCCGACTGTCGCCTGGCTATTGTTTGCGGCGATGGCGACACCGTGACTCGCATGTAACTGCATTCCAGGAGTGTTTGTGCCCGTACCACTCAATCCTGTGACATAGTTATGAATGTCTAGTTTTCCAGTAACTACTGTTCCGTCGCTTGAAATATAAAAAGGAGATGAGTCTGGATTTGTACTATCTTCTACCAATAACGCTTTACCACTGCCAGTCTGCGTAATCCTCAACAAATCACTAGAAGACGAACCAGAAATAACCTGGTTGGTGGTGAACGTGTTTGCAGTACCAACGTAAGCGAAGTTATCGTCGGTCACCGCAGTGTCAAACTCGGCTTTCGTACCCGTAACAGTGTTGGAACCGAGCGCAATTGATTTGTTGGTGAGGGTGTCCGTCGAGGAAATCGTTGGTACGTTGACTCCCTCAACGGCGAGTCGGCCAGCAGCAGAACGCGACAGTGTTGTGTCTGATGCATGACCAAGTTCAAGTGCTTCAAACTGGACAGAAGACGAAGTTGCAACATCCTGACCGATTGCAATCGTCGGGCTAGAACCTTCGCCAGGTGTGTGAGTGACGGTTACACCAGTTCCGCCAGTTACATCAGAGACGTAATTGCCTGTTGTGTCAGTACCAAGAGCAACGCTATTTGCCGCAATCGTTGCGGTGATTGACGCATTGGCGGAGCCATCGAACGAGGCAGAACCAGTGACGTCGCCAGTCAGTTCAATCGTTCTTGAAGTGGCAAGGGTCGTTGCGGTGTCTGCATTGCCAGTGACGTTTCCCGTGACGTTGCCCGTGACATTGCCCGTTACGTTTCCAGTAAGTGGTGCAGTTACGCCAGCAAAAGTTACAGTGGAACCAGTACCGACCGCCTGACCAATTGCAATCGTTGGTGTTGCGGCTTCCCCAGAGTTATTGCTTAGGGTTACGCCAGTGCCAGCAACGAGCGACTCAACATACGAGCCGACCGTGTCCACGGAGAGATTGACAGCGTCGTTTACCCACGCGGTGCCGTTCCATCGCAAGAAGTCGCCGTTGGCGGCTGATGTAATCGTTACATCGGCAAGGTCATTTAGGTTGGAGCCAGTGAGGTTGCCGTTGAAATAAGGCAGTGAACTGAATGCGGTTGAGCCGTCGCCAATCTTGAATTTATTGGTGTCGGTCTCAAGACCGATTTCCCCAGCATAAAGAACTGGGTTTGCAGCCGACCATGCGGCGGCTGTGGACCTTTTTAGTTGAACGCGTGCTCCAGCCATTAGAGTTCAGTTCCTCCGTCGAATAGGGCGATGGGCCAGTTTGTAACTTCCGCTTCGAGAATGTCGCTTACCAATTCGTTGCCTCCGTCCACGTCCGAGGATGCGAGTCCGCCGCCACTGACTTGTTTCCAGGCGCCGTTGGTTCTGAAGTAGAACTTTTCGTTTGTGTTGTCGACGACTAATGCACCATCGGGAAGTGTGTCAACTGGTGTTCCACTGACCGTCTTGGTCACCAAACCCAAGAATGCCCTGAATATGTCGTCGGTAGCGAGGGTGTTCGCTGAATCGCGATACAGGTTCACGTCTCCAGAGACTGAACCAGTTCCCCAAGTGAGTCTGCCGCCAGCCTCAATTTTTAGTCGGGAAAAAGAATCTTCGTCAACAAGAATGGTTATCGCATCCGACCCAGCAGACGACAACTCTTTGATAGTAATTGGAACTGTAAATTTTTGTGCCACGACCTCAATCGCTTTCGGTTTCTTCTGATTGACCCCTCAAGGTCAATGTTTGTTAACCAGTTACAACCACCGTGTACGCGTCTGTGGCGGGTGCGGTAGCGAAAGTTACAGTCGCCGTGTTGACGCTGGTTCTTGCCACGTCCGCAAAGACAGTATCGTATGGAGAATTTGTCTCAACAACCTGAATCGTCAGATTCCTTGTGTTCAGGTTGTGGGTTATGGTAAACGAAGCAGATGAGTTGTTGCCAATCGTTTGAGTTACGACGCGAGCCAACGAAGGAACGGATGTTGACCTCGTGCCAGCATCACCGCCTGCGGCGAGGTTTGTTCTTGCGTCCGCTTCCGACGATGCGTTGGTACCACCATGTTCAATACCGACATCTGTGGCAGACCACGTGCCAGTAGTGATTGTCCCAAGAGTCGTGATTGTTGATTGACCGACGTAGGTGGCGGCGATGTCGACCGCGTCTGCGGTGACCGTAATTCTGTTCGCAGTCCCAACGACGTTGATGGTGTTGCCATCCTTGACCAAACCATCACCAGAAGTAAACGAACCAGTACCAGAGAATTGCGTCCAGTTAATTGCATCGGTGCCGACAGTAAGCGGTCCATTGGATGAAATGGCAAATCCGTGGTCTGCGTTCGTGGTACCTTCTTCAACGAACGTGAATGTGCCGCCCGAAAGTTCGCCAGTGTCCGCGGTTCCGTTGGCGTCGGACGAACGGGAAGCGGCACCAGCCGCAACGGCGACGTAGATGCCGTTCTCGGATGCGGTGCTTTGGTTCTTGACGAGGACTCTGTCGCCAGCGACGAGAGTTACTCCGTCAATTACGTCGCCAGCCTGAAGGTCCTCGGCGATATTAATCGCCGCAGTTGTCGCGACGCGCACCGACTTCTTGACATCGAGACCCTGGCGGGCAGCGTCAACGTAAGACTTGTTGGCGGCGTGGGTGTCCTGTGTCGGGGTGCCGACATGAATCCTTCCGCTACCATCACGTTTGGCGAGTGTGCCGCCAGTTGCGTCCGCTGTTGCGGCGGTTAGGTCGTTGAAATGCGCGGCGGTTAGCAAGCCCGCATCGTCAACATCGGCAAGATTAAGTTGTAGAGTTACCGCACCAGAACCTTGCGTAACGGTAAGCGCCGTCGCATTCGCTCCAACCGACGAAACGGAGTACACCATTCGGCGCCATTCTGAACCCGAATAGACCTTGATGGTGTCTTCGGTTGAGTTATAGATGAGGCGACCCTCAAAATTGCCCGAATTCGGGTCATTGGCCAAAACTTCAAACGTGGCACTAATCAGTTGGTTCTGATTAAGGTTTAGATTCGTCAAGAACTTCTGAGCCATTGTTTACCTCACGTCAAATAGGCGTAACCCGAGAAGGGGGCCGAAAAGGTCACGACCACCTGAGAATTACTTAAATATTGTACTTCACCGTAAACCACCGTGTCTGCAGAATCCACAACAGTTACCTGTGGCTTGCCGCCAAGCGTGTGGTTAATGGTCCATGTTGAGGAAACAGAAGCCTGTGTGTGGGTATGGCGATTCGTTAAAACGAATTGACCAGTCAGGCTTGTAAGTGTTACGAGATTTGGTGAGACATCGTCAACATTTACGTCAATTCTTTGTTCTTGAACGATGACTTGGTTTGGAACAGCGTTACTCATCTGGTCACCTCAGGTGACAAAGTAAAATTACCTTGCAGTATTCTGCTGACGATTCCATTTGATGCAACGATTTCTAAATCATAAACACCAGAACTTTCTATTGCCGAGGTATCGGCAGCGGTGATATTCAGTTCAATAATTCCTGTCGCACCGCCAAGTAAGATTCGTCCGTTTTCTGTGGTGAGTGAAATAAGAGTCGTGCTTGATTCAACTGTTCTTCGTACCTGCATTCTTGCCGTATAGCCAGTGAGATTCCACGGTAGATATGTCGGGTCTGCTGGCGGTGTCGAAGGGTCTGGATACTTGAACGTGAGCGTGCGACCAAATGTCGCGCCCGCCTGACAAGTTATGTTGTAAATACCAGCAAGCATCGACGCGCGCTCCTAATCACTTCGTCCAATTGTAGATTACGCGCCCAACAAATTGCGGGCAGTAATTACAAGACGCTTGCTGATTCCTTGTTCTTACCGACCTTCTTTAGGCCCATTGACATGGCAACCGACAAAGCAACGGCGACGACGCCGACTTTCAAGTTGTCTGTCGATACCAGACCGTCAAAGTCTGCACCAGTGGCAAGCCACGCACCCAAGTAACCCTGAAGAAACGTGCGCGCCGCCCTTTCAGCAACATCCTTAACGAATGAGGTAGCCATAAACCCTCCTTATGGTCATATCAATTTTACCAGTTATGCAAGCGGAGCGGTGTTGAGTAGACCATAAGTTGGGTCATCAAGAATCAATGGCAATTCGTTGTAGGCTTCGTGGTTCAACACGAAACCCATCGGCTTGGTTTTCTCAATTATGGCGACAACTTCTGGTGAGGTATCTCCGTTCTGGGAAACGCCAGGCGTTTCTGACAAGAGCGTGTAAACGTTTATTTGAAAGAACTGTCCACCTGGGAAGACCAGAACGATTTTTTCTCCACTCAAAACCTGTTTTGTGCATTCTTTGATTGCCTCAAGTGTTCCAGCATTGCGACCAAAATAAGCGTTCTCCAATTGCCACGTTGTGAAGGTGTCAACGTTGCCAATTGATTCAACTCCCGCTGCTGTTGCAACACTTCTGAATAGTGGGGCGCCGTTGAATTGAGACAACCAATCCACATAGTCTGCATCTACGTATGATGGATTCATTAATTGACTGTATCGCCAACTTTCATTACTGTTTGCTATTGATATGTCATTGTTTAAGTATTGATAAAACTTCGTATAAAGTTTTGCCGCAAGTGAGCCAGTGTGTGTAAAAGAATGAAAAAGTTTAGTAAATGGATAATTTGGGTATTCTTGAACTTTGTCTTTGTCCCATATGAAAGTGGGCAAAAATTTTCGCATATTGTAAACAAAAAAGTTTTTTGACCATCCAACCTCATTTATGATGTGCGGCATAGACATATAAATTGGGTCTGTAAGTTGATACTGAATCGTTAGGGAAATCGCAAATTGAATAGTGTCTGCGGAAGTATCAATGTCACCAACTTCTATGACAGGACTAAAAACGACATTCCATTGATTTGAAATTAGTTCTTGAGTGTGAGAAACAGATGTTCCCTTAGTCACGTTGGTGAGTGTTGCAGTTACCATGGCTTGCTGCCCAGACATAGATGATTGTCTGGATGGATACATTTGGCAGTGAAATTGAGCCTTTCTGTTATTAATGTCTTCATCTGGTGGCACCACGCTAGAAAGCGAGCACGTCATCGACGATGTCGTGGTCGGAGTGAGTTTTAGGGAATAATACAGTCCATCTATTATTGTGTCGCCAACTACCGAACGTGTTGAGTTTGTCGATGTCCACGAATGAGAATATGTTTCTGGAGATAAAACATTCCCGTTAGCAGAAAACTTGTAAAACTTATTCGCAATGGGAATTATGTTGCGTGTTGGATTGGATAAGTCCATAAATCAAACTGATGCAGACTGCATTGTCAGCACGACTCGTTGTTCGCTTAATTTCAACAAACTTCCTTTTTTGGAAAAGAGAAAGTCATTTCCGCTTGCCGCTCCCCAGGGTGTCAACGTTACGGTTGCCGAGCCCCCAGAAGAATATGTTCCGCTGGCACTTGCGTTTACAACTTTAAATGTTGTGGCAGTTCGTTCTGTTATTACCGTTGACGTGCTGTTGAGTCCAGATGGGGTTATCCCGCTTACAGTTACGGTGTCTCCGACGGCAAAAGTGTTTGCTGCGGTGTATGTTACGGTCTGAGACGCACCAGCACCCTCTCGTACGGCGTTTGTTACAGAAGCAGAATCTGTAATTGCAAGACTCAACGAACTCACTGATTTTGCAAATGAATGATTTAAAATAAATTTAAGAACTGTGTTGTATCTAAGTCTATCTTCATCAAAATCTGAGAATTCTGGAGAAAAGAATCTAACCAAATTTGTGGTCAGCGCCTCTGTTATTTCGGAAACATCAAACGTCGAATAGTATTGAATCGTTGCGGTTATTTTAAAATCAAGAAGATATGGGTCAACTGTTCCAATATCCATTCCAGCAACAGAACGCAAAGCAACGGCACTTGTTATGGTGTTTTTTTCAGATTCGGTTAAAAGTCTTTGCGGTCCATAAGCAAACAAAGTTGCATGTCCAGCAACAGCGGCGTCAGCAACTCCAAAACTTCCATCTTTGTCTGTTAGGTCGTACGTTTTACACCTCGAAATTAAAGTTGGGTTTTCAACCAAAACGTAATTTTGGACTTGTCTTGCCGTTACGAGCGCGGATGTCATTGTAGATAAATTTGCAACGCCCCTTTCTAGAAAAATATCAAGCGGTTCTGCGTCTTGCCCCTGAACAAAACTCCCAGCAGCAACCGCAGAAAGTACGTCTGGTTTATAGGAGAGGATTGACAAATTCGTAGATGACGGAATGACTGGAATCGTTCCAATGTTTGTGCAGGTGCAGGTAACGGAACCAGTTGGCAGTGGGTCACCTTCTGTATTCGCTGCTATTTCAAGTAGTGTATTTGTTTCAAATGTATATTGAATTTCCAAATCGTCATCTTGAATCAAATAAGAAACTATTGTTCCTGCGGGAATGGTAGCGCCATCATTTGTGTTTGCCGTAAAGGTGACACTCATTGTTGCTCTTGTGCCATCGTTGTATGGCGTTCCAAGCATCTTTATTGCGCCCAAAAACAAAGAATCTGGCAATCTATTGATGGCACCAATGTTTAATGCAGACATGTAGGCAAAAGCCTGAAACATCGCATCCTCGATTGTCCCCACCCGTAGTTCAAATCCAGGAACAACTGTTTTGGCAACTTCTATTGCGTCAAGATAAACCTGCGTTGGAGAAATATCAAGCGGTGTTAGGTCGACGTATTGGCGAAAATCTGCTGACATGAGTGCTACCTATTGTAAACGAATTTGACACTGGTAACGCCAGAATCATCTGTTGCAGTGGAACTTATGCCTTCTATGCGTATTTCTGGAATGAACTTATTTGCGACAATCATTAACTGCTCTGGCGAAACTGTTGAGAAACTTGGGTCGGCGACACCGAAATCGGGAGTGAATGGAAAAACAAAGGGTTCAGTCAATAAGCAAATACTCAACAATTGCTTAATATAATCGTCTGTACCGTCACGTAGGCGCACCATGCTTCTGGTGTCGTTTGAAAACGTTATTGGAAATTTTAATGCATCCATAAATTCTCCTATGTAGTTGGCTGCTTAAACGAGGACAGATTAATGGCGGGTAGTGGCGGCACCAATTTTGCCCGCACGGTGTTTAATTCTGTTGTCAACTGGTCAATTAGCGCGTTATATATGAGAACATCAGTAAATACATCGATTCGTTTATTTAGTGGTCCAATCACGTGTATCTGTTGGGTTTGATTATCAATAAAAGTGCAAAGAACAACATCTCCCTTTTTTAATGTGTTTGTTTTAGTGTTATTGACATAATCAACCCGATTGAAAGTGCATCCAAGTTGTTCAACAAATATTGTTGGTCTATTATTGGCAAAAGATTTTACGACACCCTTGTAGACTCCTCCGCCAATCAATGGGTGAGAGGACCCTTTAACCCTATTTATTTGATTTTTTCTTGTCTTGTCATTAGGCATGTCTAACTCTTTCCTTTATAGTTTTTGTTTGTCTGGTCACCAAGTAAGTTCGTTATCGTCAACCAGTCAACCGACCCAGGGTAAATTTGCCCAATCGCTATTTGTTTTATCTTTTTTTCCTGTCTTGGTGGAGTGGCAAATCTTACATTTACTGGGTCTGCCACCAATTCCTCATAATCGACTTCAGTTATCAGAAAATCATCCGTAAACCATGGTATGTCACCAACATTAACCGTCATCCCTGGTCTTAACCTTACGCCATTTGTTCTCTCGACTATACACGAGCCATCTCCCTCCATCGGGTCATTTTCTGCTTTGTGCATCGATGGCAAGCCGAGCAATTTAAATCTTTGGTCAATCGCTCCGTTTATTGTTTTTGAAGGATAATGCAAGTAGGTGACATATCTTGTCACTTCTTTATTTGCTTTTGCTTTTTTATCATAATACGAATGTTTATATGCGTCATGCCCCCATTTGTACATAAGCCATTGCTGAGTACCAAAATAAAGGGTTCCATCTGACTCAAATAAAACAAATGGATTTTTGTTTTCGTCTTTTGATTCTCCAGCCAATCTTTCCAAAACAGTCCACAATGAATCGGCAACGTTGTCCCCGCTTGCTTGTGTTATTTGTCTTGATGTTGATGTTTGTTGGGCTATGCAGCCCAACCCATATTTTTTTGCTGCATTTCTAACAAAATCACTCCCAGTTCCTTGTACGACTCCAGGATTTTTGTCCCTTTTCATTTGCTGGATTGCTTTTGTGTAGCACTGCACTCTCACCGTCGGTGATGCGCCTTCAGACTGCTCTACTGTCACGTCTGCTATTTCTAAAAAATAAGCCATATATTTATTGTTTACTTCCGCTGCAGCATCCGTAGAAAACCCACCATTTGAAACTCCAGAACCAGACTTAATGTCGTATGTCTTGTGACTTCTGTAAACAAGGGTCTGTCCAACTTGAAAATAATTTTGTAAAGTCAATTCAAGGCCAGGGTCTATTACGGAAAAAGTCACCGCAGTCGCTGCAGAAATTGAATAACTAACGCTTATACTCAAAATTTGAGAATTAAGTTTTGTCAAAAATGGAGGCTTAGTAGATGTGCTGTCTCCCACAAAAACCAAAGGGACATCTCTAGCCGACCCCTGTATGGGGTTGGGGTCTAATTTTAAAGACTTCCCATCTGGAAGGCTTGGATAGTCGACTTCTGTGTTGCTCATGGTGTCGCGTATACAACTTGAGGATTGGGTTGTGATGTCAGGGATTCTTCGGCCAGACCAACCTCGGCTTCTGGCTTGTCTTTTTCTTTTTCTTTTGGCGTGATGGGTTTGTGTCTTAGAACTGGCATCCCAATTATTTCTTGTTTTTCGACTGGAATCTCCTGCAGCGTAATCTGCGCAGTTGCTCGAGTTATTTCTAATCGTACGTTTCTTCTTTGTGCGGTAATTGATAAATCTTGAATGACAAATTGAACTCCTCGCGGAGAACCAGTTTCGTCATACCTAAATTGATTTGTCAAAAGTTTGTCAAGACCGTAAAACATTACTGGGAAAGGGGTCTGAGCCATCCTTTGCAATTTCTCAATCTGTTCAGTCACTGGTGCTTCGAGTCCGTCTCCAGTTGCTGGTCCTCCAGTGGCTACTCTGCCAGGTGACGTGTTTTTTGCAATTAAAAAATTAAATGACACTTGCAACAACCTAAACGCTTTCCAGTCAACAAAAGGGAAACCGCCAGTTCTGTCGATTTGCACCCATTCACCACCAAAACCACTATAAGAAATCTCGCTTGGGGCAAAATCAAAAGAATAATCATTAATGATTGGCTTTACGGCAACTCCGTTTTCATTGACCGTTCTTGGGTACACCTGATACATAATTGGCGTTCCCTGTGAAAAAACAATATTTTGCTCTGATAGCGCCCTACCAACGTCGCCAGACGATAAAAATATTCCCCTGCTTCTACCGACAGTTATTGTCTGTGTAACTCCAGAACGATACCCTTCTGGACCAAGCCATTTTGTTCCATTCGGAGCAGTTGCACCGCCACTACTCGAGCCACCGCCACCACCCGAGCCGCCGCCACCACCACCCGAGCCGCCACCGCCACCCGAGCCGCCACCGCCTGTGCCAGGGTCAACACCCGCGCGATTTTGTAAATCATATAATGTTTTTCCAGCAGTTTTCCTAATTATCCCAATTGCTGCAGGGGAGTATCCCCTGTCAGTTAATTCCCTTATTACATTTTCTTGACCCATTTGTTTTGCGATTGTGTCCCATAAACCAACGTAACTGTCTGGATAAATAACACCCTCAAACAAAAATCCGCCCTTGGTTCCAGTTGATAACTCGAGCAAACCAGAACCTTGAAACTGTTTGTCAAATTGAAAATATCTTGGAAATGCCGCTTGCAATTCCTCAATTGTGGTTATTTTTTTGGTTTGTATTTTTCCATCCGCGGTTCTTTGATTTACGTATATCGCCTTTGGGTCAGCATTTGCTCCTCCGACTTTTCTTGCGTAATCAACATAGGTATTCCACGCAGTAAGTATTTCCTGAACTGTCGTATTTGCTTTTAAAACGTTGGTATTTTCGGCGCCAACATACCAGCCAACCCCAGTGTTGGTTAGGGTTCCATAAACTTGATTTCTTTGGGTAAGTTTTGGTTGCTCCATTGTCGCATCAAATGTTGCAGAAAAAACACTATTTATAAATGACCCTGGAAGTGGTTGACTTAGAACTGGGTCTTTCCCGCACCATAGGGTCGGCAAGTTTTCATTCCCAACTGAATGAATCATTGGACAACTATTGGTATTTACGGACCCGACTGGAGGAACGCCGTTTAGGAAATATATGTCTTCATTAATTCGCTTCTTATTGGAATCCAATTTGAACCAAACTATAGGATTTGCCCCAAGTGATGGATATTTTCTTTTATAAGAACTTTTAACATTTACACACTGCAAATCTGTTTCCATATACGTAATTGAGCCAACAACATAGGAACGTGGAACACCAAGAGGCATAACCGTTAACCTCTATTCCCATATTCGTACATTGCTCTTTCGAGTTCTGCTTTAATCATCGGAACTGCTTCCTTCACGCCAATCCCATTCACATTCAGATTAATCGTTACGCGATTGGATTTGGCGGACATCTCACCATCGCCAGAAGTTGAACTTGCGTTAACTTGGGAATAGGAGGGGACCGTGGTGTCACCCATGGGACCAGGCCCAGGGACGACATGCAAATGCCTATTTGTTGAACCGCCGTGGAATTCTGCAAACCCACCGTTTCTTTCGACAACCGTCTTGTACATGCCAAGTTGATTGCCGACCAAATCATATGCTCGGCCAGTGATATGGTCTGAATTTATAGACCCAAGGTTGTTGGTTCTGAATGACGACGTGACCATGCGTTTTCCAGAAATCATTGAATTCATTGCTTCGTGTCTTGCCAAGGTCTTAGACAATCTGCTTGAAGTCGTGTCGCCAATTCCCTTGCCGCGAGGGGTTCTTGTATCGGCATCAATGAGGCCAGCGTCTATAAATAAAGTCCTTAGACTTTCAGCACTCCACCATTCTGGTTTGTCTGCATCCTCGCCAAAGAATTTACCCATATCTTCAACGACTTTCATTTCAGCAAGCAACAATTCAGCCTCTTTGTCTATGTTGTCCTTGGCAAGGGTGAATGCTTTTTCCTGTGCAGAAATTTGGTCAACTTGAACGTTCATGCCAAATGATTGCAGAAACTGTTCCGCACTTGAGAAACCAGCAGTCTTGTAATCTCCAGCCGAAAGTATGTTTGTAAATCTTTCTTGGTCTTGAGTGCTCAAAGTTTTAAACTTATTTTCAACTTCAGCCATCATGGCTGGGTCGGTAAGTTTCAAATCGTTCTGTGCTAATACCGCTCCGAGTTGTGGTTTAAGGGTATTAATCATATTGCTCTCGGCATCCGCGAGTGCTTTGCTGGTTGCTTGTCCAACCTGACCAGAGTGAAATTGATTACCCAAACCACCCAGCGGATTTTTCTTCCCAGTTAAAGGGTTTACCTCCTGAAACGCAAGTCCTTCGGGGTCGCCTATTTGTCTTTGAAGTTCAAAATATGCTTTTGTTGCATCACCGCCGTACATGTTGGTGAGTTGCTCAAGATATCCCTGGAATATCACCGATGCATCTTCGGTCGTTACTTTTGCATCTTTGCCCCTGCCTTTAAAGTCCGTGAAAAAGTTCTTTACAATGTCGTTCAATATATGCGGAGCATTTTGTTGTTTCAGCGCAGTTTCAAAAGCATCCGAAAAAGACTTTGCGTTCATAACTGCAATAGCATTATCTATCTCCCGTGCTGTTCTGACGATAGTCAGACCCATCGTTTCCAATGAAATGTTGAAGTCGTTCATGTTGTCGGCAAGGTTTACGCCAAATTGCTGAGCCATTTGGACAACTTCAACTTCAGTTTTCCCAGTCATTTCCTGAATAAGTTTGATTCGTGCCTCGACTATGTCGGCGGTGTTGTTGTAGGCCTGCTGGTAAGCCGCACCTTTTTTGCTCAAATCTTCTAAGAATTTTTGGTTGTATGCGTCATCCACGGGCTGGTCTTTTTTGAGAAAGTCAATCCCCATGAATTTATTTTTTTTCTTTTCATTGAGTTTGTTGTATTGGGCTTGCGATATTTCTCCAGTTGCATACAACTCATTTATTGAGGCTGCTCTCTCCTTTCTTCTTGCACCCTTACCCTTAATCGCTTGCATTATGCGTTGACCCCCATAGGCGATATTTCCCCCAATAAAACCAGCAACACCACCAACGCCAGCGCCAGGAAGCGCGCCAGCGCCAAAACCGAGCGCGCCGATTGCCGCGCCTCCTGCAGTGCCAGCAGCAGTCATGCCCATCACGGTGTCCATGTAACCCATGTTGTAAGTTGCCTCTACACCGCCCTTTGCACCCCTGCCAGCAATTTTTGATATCTTGCCCATTCTGTCCGATGCTTTTCTTAATGAGTCAATAAGAGTTGTTTCTTTTTTCCCAGACCTGTGGGCACTTCCTTCTACCTGTGCCAGTTGAACCATTATTTCACCAGTGGTCAGCGCAAAGAAGTTTTTGACTTGGGCTTGCGCTCTCTTGCTTGCGTTTTTCATGGTGTTCACTTGGGCCATTATGGCGCCAGTAATGGTGCCGATGGTTATTCCAATAAGAGTGCCTGGCGCCTTCATCACGGCTTTTGCCTTCATCATTCTCGTAGCGTCATCACCCAGGTCTGCTCGTCCAAAATTGCTTCCAAAGAGCCCACCAGCAGCAGCACCACCCAACATTGCGAATCCAGAGTCTTCGCTTGTTAGACCAACACCACCAGCGGCAATTCCTAGACCCATCTTGGGAGAAAACATTGCTGCTGTGCCACCAAGGGAAAGCATCGCCGCCATTTGTTCGTTTTCGACTTTGTCAGCCATGTTCATCAAAGCCAATGAATACATGAAGCCACCCATTCCACCAAATGGCTTATGTCCTTGCTGAGCGTCTGCGTTGGCTTGGTTTTGGAGGTTGCGTCCGTTCCCGCCAACTGCTGCCATTGCCCTAAACATTTTTGAAAAATTGCCTGGGGGGCCTGCTGGATTTCCCTTTCCAGTTATGCGCAGCATCGCGCGCCGTACTGCACTTGGCGTTGGCGCTGGCGGACCGTGAATGGGCCCACCTGGCGGCGGTGGTGGCAGCGAACCGCCTGGTGGCAGCGGAGGCGGTGGTGGACCACCACCACCTGGGCCGCCACCGCCAGAACGCAATCTCATTAGGGTTCCAGTTGCTTTGCCCAATGCCTTGCTGAAATGACCAAGACCCCTTGTAGATTTATCGGATGCGGTGCCGAGGCTAGTTACGGCAGTTGTCGTTGCTCCAGATGATTTAAGAAGGGTTGATGCGGCTGAGGTACTTGCTGAAGCAGCGGCAGAGGGCGCGATAGCGGCGGCAGCGGCTTTACCGATACCTAATTTGCCCATAATTCCTTTTACGGTCATAAACCTTGCTGCTGTGCCACCAGTTTTGTCCCACAAATCTTTTGCCTTCGGCCCAAGCCACCCACCTTTCATAAGTCCACCAGCAACAGCGCCAGCGGCAGCCCCCTTGGGGCCAGCAACCTTACCCACCTTATAACCCTCGTAAGCGCCTTTGAGTGTCCCCATCAAACTGACTTGTTTTGCCTGCACGTTCATTTGGGCGACGTTCTTGTCAACAAGTGTTCCGCGTATCGTCTTCATTCCTCTTGCCATCCCCATAAGCGCCAAAAATGCGCTTCTGTCACTAAAGAATGGCAAATTAGAAAGAGTGTTAAACAATGACAAGAATTGGTCTACGAGCACCGAAACTGATTTGACTATTCGACTTATTGTTGGAAGATTGTTGACAATAATTCTTTCAAAAAGACTTAAAAGTTTCAATAATGCTGAAACAGAATTGCCAACTTCTTGTCCAAATTTTTCAAATGCAGGAGCACTCTTTTGGAGAGTTCTGTTGAACTCTTCGCTTCTGTCTTTTATCTCATTCCAAATTGGCTTCCACGCTTTACCAAATGATGATTCAATAACTTCTGCACCATCAATCAATGGTCTTAGTCCATCTGCTATTTCGTTCCAGCCTTTTTTAAAACGGTCCCACCAGTCGCCAAGACGTTTAAACATTCCTTCTGATTTTGGCAAGTATTCGCTAATCAATTTCAAATAAAAATCTGATACTTTTTGAACAGCGCCAACAAGAGTGTCAACAAATCCTCCGCGCTTTTCCCATCCAGCAACTATTCCGCTGGACTGTTTTAACGTGTTAGAAATTATTCTAAATATTTTTTCAAGCCCAACTTTGGCTTCTGGCAAAAACTGTTGACCGAAATCAGCAAATTGAACTCTTAGCAAGTTAAAATATTTTTTCATTTGTCCAATTAGTGTTCCGTTCACTGCATCCATTTGCCCAGTGACTCCACCAAGTTGGGCGAGGGTCCCATCCTGGATTGCCTTAATCAATTCATCCCTTGTATCAATTCCCTTTTTCTTAGCCTCATCCATGGCTTTTGTCATCTCTGGTCCCATGGCCTTGGCGGCTTCAGAAATGGCGCCAAATCCTTTTTTCTTGTCCTGGAGAACGGCCACAAGTTCTGCTGCTTTTGCCAAACCCTCTTCCAATGGTTGACCAGCAGATGCAAAATCAGTAAGACCTTTGAGCAACCCCTTGCTTTGTCCAGTAAACCCAGTTTTTGTTTTGGCAAGCGTCGAATACACCTTGTTCAGTGCTTCTGCCCCAGCGCCAGCAAGCATGGTGTCAGCATGGAGACTTCGCATGTCAACTTGCGCCTGTCTTAGCCCACTACCAAATTCTTTGTGACCCCTTCCAGCGTAAGCAAACTGTGCTGCCTGCTGTTCCCTTATCGCCGCAGCCATCAGGCCTATTGCCACCGCAGTACCAGCGGCTGTCGCAGCCAATCCCTTGAGGGCAACGTGATACGACTTGACTAAAAATCTTCCAGTTATGAAAAGCGCGTGCACACCGACCAGAGCAATGCTCATCGCCCCAAGTGACATTGTTGCCATTTTGAGACCGCCAACAAGCATTTTTTGCATCATCCCGCCGAACGCGGCAATTGTTTTATGAATCTTGAACATCATTCGTTCAAGGGTCCTGCCCCCTTTATCGACGCTTTTTAACGCTGTGCCCGCTACCGTCGTCGCGGCGGCCATGCGCAACATTGCTTTGCTGACTTTGTCGCCAGCCTTTGCCATTAAGTAGAGGCGGCCAGTCGTTTTTGTTGCGTGGTCGCCGAGTTCGTCTACTCGTTCCGTTGACCGCGTGGGACCCTCGTCACGAGTGGTCCTTACGTTGAGAACTATGTTTCTTACTGCGTCAGACATTGTACCTAGCCGAAATTAAAGATGTTCTTTAATGACTCGTGCTGAGGGGAGTGCTACCGTTTTTTCTCCAGTTCGCGCCGTTCTCGCTCGCGGTCTTGCTCTACCACTTTAGCACAAGCCATTAATATCAGCCATTCAATATCATTGCAGCGCAGCAATTCGAGGGGGTTTGTACCCCATAGTTCACCAAGCCTTGCGGCATTGACGATTATCGAGTCTTCGATTAATTCGTCGAAGACTCCTTCATAGGGTCCTCGGTGTCAACAGTGTCGGAATATCCTGCTGCCTCAAGAATTGCTACAGCCGCTGACTCGACATGCGGGTCAACGCCAAAGAAGGCGCGAACACAATCTGGCTGTGGGCGAGTTGTTTCCGTCATATCAAGAATAAGGTCAGACGCAAAGGTCAATTCATTACCATCGGCGTCTCGAACTTCTTCATCGTTGAACATGATGCCACGAGTTGTGGAGCCAACCACAAGACAAGCAAATCGAAGCGCATCCATGCCGTTCTTGGTGTCTTCGCCAGCAGCCTTGCGCCACGAACGAATTTGATGCTGGGTGATATTCGGGCTAATAATGAGTTTTACGTTGGGGCGCTCAGGGACGTTCAGATAAACGATTGGTCGCTCAACCTTTTTGCGAATGGCAGCAGAAAGTTGGTCAAGAACAGTAAGTTCTTTTTTTTCTGATTTTTCAGCCTTTGCAGACTTCTTTGGTTCTTCTGGGGATGTGTACAGTTCGTTGTTGCTCATGGGCACAACCTAGCACACTGGTCTACACTCAGTTGTAAATTATTAAGTTAATTTACTTGCTGGCAACCGTTGAGACCGAGAAGGTCAAAGCAAACGTTGATGGAGCGCCCGATGACGAGTCTCCGTCTGGTTCGGTAAGACCGACCAAAAGGGCCTTTGAGTAGATGCGGTCAAGACCTGGCTTCTTCAAGTCACAGTCAAATGTCTCAACCGTAATGTCGTAGTAGGCCTTACCGACGTACTCACGCAACTTGGCAATCTTTGCTGCCAAACCGCTGGCGCCGTCAGATGGTGTTCTGTCGTCGTCGTAGTGTGCGGTGAGCGTAATGTCGCCAATATCGAATGGAGCGCACAGGACGGTGGGCGATGCCTTGCCACCCTCGTAAATCTTCTCTACCGAAGCGGTGATTTCGCCACCCGACACCTGCGCAAACAGGAAAGTCTCAAACTTGGGCAGGTCCGAGATTTGTTGCGCGCCGTGCGGCGCAACCTTTGCAAGAACTTGCCTTTGTGATACTTTTGCCATGATTTATCCTCCGTTGATTAAACGACCGACTTGGTCAGGTTCGACTTGACGATGTCGACTTCAATCTTGTCGCCAACGCTCGAAACTCGAACGCCGACTTTTGCCTTGACAAGACCATCGGACAACTGCGAAGTTGGGTTGATTGAAGCATCGCACTTCACTGAGTAACCGAAGTCGATTCTCTTTCCATTTGTGTCGAACGCTTCAAACAGCGCGCCGTTTGCACGGAGCGGCTCAAGAATCGCGAACAACTTTGACTCAACTGCAGCGAACACCGTGTTGCGGCCATCGATGACGCTGAAGATGAGGTCTTCAAGCGAGCGGTTGGCTTCAACCACAACTTGATTGACAACGTCCTGCGCCGTGATATAGCGGAAGTTCGTCGTGTCAGAAGACAGCGAACGAGCGCCATACACACGAATTGTGTTATTAATGACACGAATTGCATTTACAAATGCGTCATCAAGTGCGTCACCATTCGTCTTGTCAATGTCAGTTGCAACACCATTGACAAACGAAGCCACAGAAATCAAACCAGCGCCTGGTTTGTGGGCACCAACCTGAGTGTGTGCGACCGCTCGTTTTGCGGCAGCGTAACCCACAGGTGGAATCAATCGATTGACACCAGCGATGCTTGTCGGAACAAAAACCCACGGATAGAAATAAGCGACGTGCTCGGTGTTGTCACCAGCCGCAGACAAGGTTTGTCCAGTAGACGTTGCCTCTGCAATCGTGTCGTCAAACGCGCCATACAGAAAGGCGACCCTGTTATATGTATTGGCATGATTTGCCAAAGCCGTCTGAACCGTTGCGTTTGACGACTCTGCGCATATTACGGCACCAGTTCCAAATGATTCAAGGAACAAACTGAGTCCAGCGACATAGTCGGCTGCGGCTACGTCTTCTTCATTATCATCCCCAGCACTAAGCGCGACTGGTGATGCGTCGTTGTGTGGTACGCCAGCCTCACCAAGGTCCGTGGCGCTTACAAGTTTTGACACCGTTGGGTTGGAATTAATGCGACCGACTGCTTGCGCAACCGTCGTGACATTGCCCGTGCTGAACACAAGCGTGCCACCATCAAAAATCTTAATGATGAATGTACCAGTAGCAGTTCCTGGATTTATACACTGAACAGTGATGCCAGTACTCCACGCACCAGGACCGTTGGCTGTAATCGTCATGACGTTTGTTCCGCCAGCGCCAGCCGTTGTGTCGAGGGTTCTTGAACCAGTTGAATGACCAGAACCAGCAACACGCGCAATCCACGCTCTTGTCCCACCCTCTTCAAAGAATGTCTGCACTGAAGGATGCGTGTACGAGTACGACGCATAACCACCATAGATTGCTTCAAATTCTTCGAGACTTGTGACCAACTTGGATGAAGTCACTGGACCACGCGCCGTCTTGCCAACAAAGAACGCCTGTGATGTCTCAACTGCCGTTGTGGCGTTTGGTCCAACTCTTACTGCTGTTTGTATGCTTACGCCTGGCATGACACCTTCCTCACTACTTGAGAACTACGCGTATTAATTTGATTCCTATTGTACAGAACTGTTGTCTTCTGTGACAGCAACTGTTGGTTCTAATTGAACTTCGACTGGTTCAACATTTTTTACTTTTGATTTTGGTGATTTTGGGGCTGAAACGGTGTGAAGTACTTGCAATTTTCCTTTTTCAATTCCCGCCTTGCAGATGGGGCACGACTCATCAACGGCTGCGACCCTCATGCTCGAAAGGATTCTGCCGTCTTCACCAATTTCAAGGGGTCCAAGGGTGACGTTTTTGACGATGAGTGCTGGACCATTGACCGACGAGTAGTCGCCGTTTTCAATAATTTTGAATAGATGCGACATTTTCGCAGTCTCCTTACGTATTGCGGTATAAATTGTACCTTATAGATAGTTAGTCAATAGTATGGGTTTCAAAGCCAGAACTTGTCATCAAGTTGGTATCCGTAAGTCCCTGTTGGGAAATTGATAGTTCAATCTCTGAAATTTCCCCAATATCTTGACGGGTTACCACTTCATTAATGCCCAGGTCGTAACCGATGTAGGCGCCGCACAGAACCCTGTCGCCTTTCAGCAAAGTGATTTCAGAAAACTCTTCTCTCATGGTTGCTTCGTCAATCATTACTTGAAATGACTGTCTTGGGTCAACCGCTTGCAGACACGGATAGTCCAAAAGGGCAGAACGAATAACTGAGGTGAGCCTATCTCTGGCAATGGTCGCCTCGTCTGCACCGACGGCCCTGCACCAAACATAAGTTCTCATTGCATAGACAACTCGATATAGCGGGTCTGGTCCATCAAAACCCATTCTGTCAAAACGTGTTGTTGATATTGCAACGGTAATAATTGTTGGCCACACATCAAGGGCGAGCGGTTCATAAGTGAAGTATTTTTCTGGCATTGGCAACTCAGTGCTGGAAATATCCCAACCATTTCTATAGCGAACAACTCGTTTCGGCAAATCGTTTTGCAAATACGACGATACATAGTTCTTGGCAAAATGTGAGCCATGCATCAGATAGTTAGCCATATCAATCCACTCCGTCTAGTCCCTCAACAATGTAGTCGACAACTGTTTTTGCTGCGTCATCAATCCATCTTTGTGGCGCAAAAAGAATCGGGCGTGCTGGCATTCGTTCGGTTCCGTATTGATGAAATCTTGCAATTTTCCCCGAGAATTTAAATGTTGCACCGCGCGCCCCACCGTCAAGTTTTGGACCTTTGGAAACTTGTCTAAATAATTCACCGCTTTGAACCAGTAGTGGCGCTCCAGGAAAATTCGTTGCTTTCCATGATGCATATTCTGCGTCCAGTGGTTTCCATCCGCCAGACGGTAGACCCTGTGCGGTGAAGTTGGAAATCATGTAGCCCCTTAGGCTTTCATGCAACTTGGGCCAAACAGGGCGCAAATCACGCATTCTTTTGCGCACGTCTTTTAGATACTCGTTTGCGTCATCATCACCATCAATGTCTACTTTTATTTTGACATCAAATTCAGCAAAACGGGCCATTATGCAATTCTTCTTCGAGAATATTTTTTAAGTTGCATTAATTCGGTCTCCAAAAATCCAGTTTCGACGGTGGCCACACCTCGTGGATTTAGGTCTTTAACACCGACAACGTCATCGTGCATATTTTGCATTTCTCGTGTTGCGGCACGAAGAATCATGAGTTTAAACATCTTGATGTTGTCACCATCTAGCCCACCCCTGTACGTAACCCTGATTATGTCGTTTGCAAAACCAGTGTAAATATCCAATCCGTATCTGCGGACGGTGTAGTCACTTCCGTTTGCTGTTGCTGTTCCACCCGACGTGTAAGCACCAGTAACACCAGAATTAGCAATAGAAAAAGTATTAGTTGCTACGGCAGTGATTATTTTGGCATTGATATTGTATGTCGCTGGTGTTGCTCCCGTAATCGTTACGGTTTGACCAAGAGTAAATCCATGATTTCCCGCAGTGTAGGTTGCGGTTCCAGATGAAACTGTTGCAGCAGTAATTGTTGCGGTTCTCTTTACTGCCTCACCAAGGATTTTATTGTTGATTGTTGGTCCATCCATTTCAACTTTTGAAACAGAAACGATTGGTGTATGCCTCATGTAAATTGTGCTTGGCGGTGCTGCGTATGTGATAATTCCATTTGGGTCAGAATCCCCAAGGCCAAGTCCTTGATTATAAAAATAGGAACCCATTGGAACATTCACGTGGTTGGCTTCGAGAATGTGGGTCTCATCCACAAATTGAGTCACCTCGACAGGGCGCCCAAGATAGGTCTCCATTTCGCTTTGGAGGCCCTGCAGAATCATTTCTGCTGCGTCCTGTTGGCGCAAGGACAAAGATATGTCCATGTATGTCGTAAGGTCAGTAAGTGTTACCAACATCTAACTAACCTCCACTTAGGGGGCAAAGGCAATTTAGCCTCTGCGGCGAAGACGACCGAGCAGGCCTCGTGCAAGTTCAGATGCTCTTTCGGTTAGACGAGAAAGGCGGCGTCTTGTCTTGCCAGCGCGACCCTCATCCTCGTCACCTTTCTGGACAATAACGTCAAAGCAAACAACCATTCCTCTTATCTTGCCGTAATCAAGTGGCTTCTTTCCGCCACCCAAACCAAACTTTTCGTTGCGACCATCTAGAAACATTGGGATGAACTCCTTGGTTTTGAAGCGCAACACTTGACGAAGCGCTCCACCAAATTTTACCATTATTGGCGTAGCGACAGCGTTATCTATCTGAATTTGGGGGTCGCTCGGTCTCGATTGCCTCCACGGTGCCAGCAGGAGCCTCAATCGGAACCCATGCACGAGAATACTTGTGCTCTGAAATGTTTAATTTTTTGATAAGTGTTCCATCTAACAAAAGATGCAATTCATCGTATTTGATTGTCAATAATTTATCCAAATCCTCTTCTGAATACTTATTGCTATAAATCAAATCGCGAACCACTTTCGCAACCTTGTGTGCCACAAGCGTGCCACGTCCGCGGTTTAATTGCAAATGCATGAGCGACGCTTCCAGGGTGTCGCATTCGCGAATGACACATGGAATTACATCGCCAATACGTTTGGCCATCTTTTCGTTTTCCTTCACCAACATCCATCGGTGGTAGCCATCAATAATCGCATTATCTGCCTTACGAACCAAAATTGGGAATATAAATCCATATTGTTGAAGTGATGCAGAAAGCGTTAGTAGGTCTGGGCGAAGAACGTGATTGGAGTGCCAGTCGCCTTTCTTTAGTTCAGACACTGGTAGATATTCGGTGGCCACTAATCTCATTCTTCCTCCATGTTCATTTCTGATGATTCAATTTCCCTAACTGAATGAACCCTGGTTTTGGGGCCTATCGGCGTCGCCGCAACCGAGGGTGCGATTGAGTGCATGAAGAGAGAATTTATCAACGCATAAATTGTGTATGACTTTGGGTCTTTGACCTGTTTGCGTCTATATTCTGCTACAAAAGCCATTGCCCTCTGTTTTTTGGTTTCGCCAATCATGTATTCGTCAATGAATTCCTTAACGCCATCCCAGCCTCGCTTTGCATGCTGGGATATGAGCGCCTCTATGTCAAAGACTGGCCAATATCTGTGTTGGGCATCTATGTATGGGAAGCACTCAACGAGTCGGTCATAAAACTCTGGCTCCGTGGCAACGACATCTCCAATTCTACGAATCGCAGTTGCATGAAGTGGGATGCCAACTCTAGTGTTACTGCCAGTAACAGCAGCCCTGTCGTAGTACTCACAATACCGTTCGTTGTGCTCTTCGATAATAAATTTAAAAACATCAGCGGTCTGCCAATCATAAATAACCTTGGCGAACTTTAAGGGCATTTTGCGCTTCATCTTGTACGGCGTAACAATGTAGTTTTCGTGAAGTTTTTGTACCAGTGAGCGATATCTAACCATTGATTCATTTGCTCTAACCCCAGTTATGAATGCAACATTGCCTTTCTTACCCTGCATGGTGTAGTAGTCGGGATGCTCTGGCATATATGTGTGCCCGCTAACTCCAAAATTCTTTGCCGATATTGAGTATGACGGCATTTCTCTAATTAGCCTGCCTTCGGCACGACGCTTTTCGCTCCACAAAATCACAGACTGTCGTCGCCCAAGTACCCATACCTCTGACCCGTGGGAAAGGCAATACCATTCCATATCTACCCATGGCTTATCCCTGATGTATTCAACGTACTCAATTACCGCAGGACTAACCATTTCCTCGTCACGAAAAATAACTTTGACTGGACCAAGTCCACGTTCCTCGTGTACTTCCTTGGCCAACAAAAGAACGGCAGTGGAATCTTTACCGCCAGAAAACTGGACACAAACCGTATCGAAAGTGTCGTAAACATGGCGAATACGTTGACGCGCAGCCTCGACGCAATTGATGTCCAGAAATAGGCGTTGCCGTGTCATGCGTCTGTATGTGCGTCAATGAAATTGATTAGGCGCTCTGCGGTTGTTGTTCCGTCAATCGCTGGGTCATTGCGCAACCAACGAATAAAGTCGTACCAGCGACGCTGTTGTTCTGGTGAATCAAAAACGACCTGAACTGAAACTATTGCCTGGGGCGCCGAACCAGGAACAGCGACGGTGGAGCCCTGAAGGACTACGCTCTTTTGGTCAATATCCTTTGGTGCAATCAGTTTCGCTTCTCCGTCTTCGTCTTTTTGCGCAAGCGATGAAATTTGCTTTTCTACTTCCTCTGACACCTGTGTCGGTTGGGCAACAATCACTGGCGGAACATAGACGCTAGAAATTATTTCGTCGTTTGCCTTCATTGTGGCTCGCTCGTCCATGGCGGCCATTTCGAATTCGTCCCACCCAAGACCACTCCATAGGTCACTAAAATCCTGTGAAACTTCTGTCAACATTTTCTGCAACATATCGTCATCGGTGTAGCCAAGTTCCATCGTTCGGTTGTCGGCTAGGGCGTATGCAATTGCTCGCTTGTCGTCGCCGTCAATAAATACAACTGCAATTTCATTCCATCCAAGTTGCTTGGCAGCCATAACCTGATGATTTCCCGCAACAATCGTCGCAGTGCCGTCGTCGTTTTTCTTGGCGACGATTGGCTTAATCTGTCCAAACTCTTGATATGAAGCCGCAATCGCGTTTACGTCGCCCTTGCGGGGGTTGTTGTTGAGGTGTACAAGTTGGTCAATCGGGAACACCAATGATTTCAGCGAGGGATGGATGTTGCTCATACCTGTACCCGTACGTTTGCGTTCAAGGTTCGCAGTGAATCCATTGATGTTCGCAGGGAAAGAAGTTTTTCTCGTTTGGATTTAACCAGTGCCTCTGCAATTTTGTAGTCGTAATCAAAGTCGGCCATTTTGTAGTCGGCCCACGCTTCGCGTTCCTTGATGGAGCCCTTGGCTGACAGATACTCTTTGGCCCAATTTGCTTTATAAAGAGATTCTTTTTTGGCCGCGTCTTCAGCCAACTTTTCAAAGGCCTCGGTTTCTTCTTCAAGTAGGTCCATCATGCGCAACAACTCTTGCTCGATTTCTACTTGACTTATCGGAGCAGTTCGGACCATTTTGTATTTCTCCTTAGTGCTTTAAACAGTGGTTCCCAATCTACCTTTTGCAAAGCCGCCAACTGGTCTTTCGACCAGGAATACCACGATTCGTTCAATTTGGCGTAAGCCATCTGCTCCAGCACCCATGCATCGCATTCATCGTGGCTGTAACCTTCCACAAACCGCATTGGAAACTGCTTTTGTAATGATGCCAAAACGTCGGCTTTACTAGAATTGCCGTTGCCAGTCGCGAATTTGGCCCTGCACTTTGGGGGCACTTCAACAATTTCAAACCCAGCCTTATGTAGGGCCACCTTGACAACACCCCCCAACTCACCCAAAGAGTGGGCCCTTGAGAATCGCGACCCAAAGGAGTATCCCTCCACGACCACTGCTATGGATTGTGCCGTCAGAGCAGAACCTACGATTCGGTCTGATATTTCTGCCAATCGCTCAACGCCACGCAGTTTTGATTTGATTGAAAAAGTTTGCCCATTGATGCTTACGCCAGTAGACGTAAGCGATAGGTCAAGGCCCATCATTTTCGGATAATCCATTTTAGCCAGGCTGCCCATGGCCACAAGATTAGTTGCTGGGTGGCTTGTCCCAGTGATGCTTTGATAAACCCAAATCAAATGCTAATTGCGGGTATTTGCCAATCCTGTCATGACATTTTCTGCAGACAGCCAACAAGTTGGATTCATCCAGTATTGAGCCACCCTGTGAACGTCTAACTAATTCGTGAATGTCCTGCGATGGATTTTGTTGATAAGTGACCTTGCCATCGTGTTTGGCAAACACTCCACAGGCTTGGCAATAGGGATATTTTTCAATAAGTTTGACAACCAAGGGTCTTCTTAGTTGATACTGCTGCTCTTTCTTTTTGCTGCGAAAGCGCATTACAGATTGCTTTCGTTAATCCCCTCGAAGGCCCACTCGTTGTCCAATGCCCGCCACAACGCCCTATCAATTTCTGTTGCTTCAAGGTCGTATTCGTCAAGAAGCGAGCGATGCTTGGCAATTGCCTTTCTATAAAAGTTGGCATCACTGTTTAAAGTCAGCGCATCGCGCTGAACGTGGTCAGATGCGCCAGTCTCAATCATTTGAGTTACATCATCAAGTCGGCGATTGACATGAAACTTAAACCGTTCAATCTTCATTTTGCGCGACCTATATGCATAGTCAGCCTCTTGAGCGAGAATTACTCCATCTTTGCCCATGGAACCAAAGCGGCGTGCGTCTGATTCTTGGTCTGCTTCTATGTCTGAGATTTGATTATTAAGGTTTTGAATAAGCAACACCAATGCTCGTTGCCAGCGACTCCAATTTTCTGAAGCCAGCAATGTCTGGCGCTGACGGCTGGAAATCTTATTTTTCACATCCTCGGATACGAGTCGTGCAAATTCATCATCTGTTATGTAACTCATCATTTACCCCATACTGGACAAATTGGCTTGTAGGAACACCAATCACACAATTTAGATTTTACAGCCTCGAATTCACCAGTTTGACAACGCTGGTCAATTTCTTCTTTGATGCGCGTAACTCTGCCAATTGTTTTGGAAAGAGATTCAGGTGTTACTTCTTCTGTAAATTTCACACCATCGCGAAGATAAATGAGTTCCAGTGACGTAACAGGAAATATCTGTATTTCTTGCATAATTGCCGCATAGATGCGCAACTGCTCAAATTTGTCCGACACCCACTCAACACGCGGCGTTTTGCCAGTTTTGTAATCTGAAATGGTTAAACCATTGTCGCTCTTTAGTGACTTCGTGTAACGGTCTATATAACCTTTTAGCGCTACACCGCCGAGCAAATGATTGAATTCGCTTTCTAGCCCGATTGGGTGAACAGTGGTTGGGTCTTCAACCAACCAAAGATTTTCTATACAGAACCACGCTTGCCACCTGAACTTAGAAATATCGTCGGCGCGACGCAGGTAGTTTTGAACTGTTTCTGCGTACTTATCCATATAGACACTGCGTGCTTGGTCGCGGGCAGTATCTTTCGTTCTAAATTCTGGCGAAAACGCATACAACGCTTCAAGAACGTCATGTACAAAGTTGCCCAAAATCGCTTCAATTCCTGGTTTATCAGGGATATGGTCGATTTTGCTGAAACGAAATTTAAGCGGGCACTGCTCAAATGTCGCCAATGAACTCGCTGATAAATGTGGCGGTGGTGCTAGTACCTGTTCATTGTTCTGTGGCAACATGACTACCATCGAATTGTAGTCGAACCACCTCGGCCAAAAGGGCGTCTAGTTCATCAGCGGTGACGCTGTCGGCACTCTTGGGTTTCGGTTTGTCGCCATACGTTGACTTCCAAAACGCACCAACAGCATTACGCTGTTCTTTGCTAAGTGTCCCTGACAAATCCCGAAAGTTCTGCCACTTTTGCTCATGCTCAGAAGCGGGCGCATTTGATGCTTCGATTACCTGTTCAATTTCCATTGCATCTTCACTGCGGGCAAGGTAAAGACCCACACCAAATGTCTGTGCGGCCTTCTTCACGGCATCAGAAATGGCGCCCTTAAATTCGTCGCCCAAATCTAGAATCGCACCTGACTTGGTGCGCTTGATTTTCTGTCCACCGATTCCATCACGAGTAATCGTGCTGAATTCAGTGAGAAAATACTCAATGCGAACATGCGCTATCACAAATTCAGGGTCATTGGGGTCACGGTGGCAACTCTGAATGGTCATCGACCACTTGTCAACACCAAGTACCTTGTTTAAGCGGTTGATAACTTCACTAACAGGGATATAGGTCAGATTGACCCCGCCCTTGTTGATTACCTTTTCCATCTCCTGCGGAAATGGTTCAGATAGACGATTGTAAATATCGCTCATTTGTTTTTGTCCCCCAATCGGACGATGACGTTTGTTTTGTGTTCGCCTTGTTCACAATATAGGTCAGGGTTGATACCCAGTTCTCCCAACTTGCCAACGCGCCAGTATGAAACGGCAGCATAATCAAGCAGTTTTTCAACCATTTGGGTTGCCGTCATAGTGCGCTCACCAGTGTCCATGTCAACCGACATTTCATTCAGGCGTTCGGCTACTCGTGTTGCAAGTTTGCTGTGGTCCCATTTCTTGCGGTCTGTTGCGCTCTTCTTTTCAATGGAAGCGCCAGACTGTGTTTCAACAAGACCACGGTTGCCCATGAGCATGCCGACCTTGCCAGCAAATGAGTCGTAGATGATTCCCATATCACGTTTGACCATGTTCAATTGCACGAGCATCTCGCCCGCTTCTGCAATGTCTGGTGTTGTGCGGATGTATTCATCCAGCAGGGCATCAATTTCCATAATGTCCTTGCGCCATTTGTCAAAGACAGAAGTATCCAGTGTCATCAGTATCTCCTAATAGTGTGTAACTAACTCACACCACGATACTGACTTTTCTCCTCTGTGGCAACCCCAAACCAGTCAAATAATTGAAGGCCCCCGTAGCCGAGTCGACCTGGTCGTCGTGGGGGGCCGATTCAGGAAAAGCCGATAATTCATCCAGCCAATCGCCAATCCAGGCACCCCTGACGACTTTTACGTTGCCGTTGGCAAGGGCGGCTGCAAATGGCCTAGCCCTGGTTATTTTGTCCCCAGTGGACCGAATTGCCCCAAAATCAAAGCCCGGAAGGACATATCTGGCAAATTGGTCGATAATGGCTTTACCCGAAGACCCCGGTTCCTGCTCCATTCTGATTGGCACGGTAACGCCGTCCTCATAGGCGGTTTGGGCTATGAATTGCTCGACTTTGTCGGCCTTAACCCGCTTTTTCTTGACATCCAGTACATGCGCAATCCCCTGGTCGAACATCATTAGGGTTCCTACGGTCCAGTCTGGGTCGGGGGTGGACTGGCTCGGTTCGGTTGCCGCTAGGTCCCAGAACCGAACGACTCGAGCAGATGACGTGGTGGTTGGTATTTCGTCATTGTCTATTATAATGACTGATGTTCTATCGAACATAGTCCCAAGGGTCGTGGACCACCAGTCGCCCTCTTCGAGTCGGCGGCGTTCAATTGGGTCAAGAGCCGAAAGCGCCTGCCGATACGAATCGGCGTCGATTCCTGGATTATCAGTAAGACGAGATGGAACGAAAATCCTATTCTTTTCTTTTCCTTCGACAATAAATCTTTGTCTCACCCAGTTGGGGGCCGGGTTGGAAGCACATCTCATTCGTAGCGGAACAGCAGACAACGGACCGCTAGCAGGGCGACGAAGTCGGGAAAACAAATACCGATAATCAGACTCTCTAATTTCTGTAACTTCATCCATCCCGATGAATTGAAATTCTGAACCCTTATATCGCAAATAGTCATTTGTGTTATTTAGGTAACCGAACGAAACTCGTGCCCCAGATGGAAACGTTGCGACAAAACTATTGTTATTCCAGTGAACGTCATCGTATTGACCTACCCAAGACCTGAATCTGTCCATTAAGGCACCGGGAAGAGACAGGTCAGCGAAAGTTCTTCTAAACAAAATCGCTGAATATCCAGGAACATCAACATATTGAAGGGCTGCCATCAATAGCGCTGAGGATTTTCCCCCGCCAGCAGCACCACCAAACAAGGCCTCGATTGAGTATGTTCTTAAAAAAACTCTTTGATTTATTGACGGCTTTTCAGGACAAAAAGACGGTGCTTTGGGTTCTAGATATTCAAGGACTTTGTTCCAATCTTTAGTCACCATTCAATCGTAGACCACGACATGCGCTAGTTTGGGGACATGAGTAAGGTGTTTAATTTTCTGCGAACCAGAGCCAACAGACCAACCTTCGCAAATATATTGATGGCGTCATTTATACTATTTACTGCAATAGGAGGCTTTCTCATAGCGCCGCCTGTCGGTTTTATTGTTGCGGGAGTTACCTGTGGAGTATTCGGATATCTATTGGGCGCTGAGTAGTTGAAAAATGGCTTGGAACTCGTCTAAAAACAAATCGCTCGGGAACGCCTCGATTAAGGCGCTGGGGCCCGGCGCCCCCATATCAACGAATCCCAGTTACGCCGGGCGCGCCTACCACGACATGTGGGACATAGAGCGTGCATATCGAGAGGGTTTTCAGAAAATAACTTGGGTGCAAAGATGCGTGGATGCCATTGCTGGGAATCAGGCTCGTCTTTCGGTAATCCTAAGAAAAGATAATTCAAGGGATGGGCAAGTTCTTACCGGCAGAAGGGCGCTGCGCTCTCCACTAATTGAGATATTCAACACAAAATCCAACGATGCGGAAAACGCATTCATATTTAGGTACAGGTTGTCATCACAGTTGTTAATGAGTTCTCGCGGTGCTTTTATCGAAAAGATTAAAGGAAGAGACGGAAGACTGATTGGATTGAGTTTGCTTCCTCCACAATTTACGGCGCCGATTCCCGACCCAAAAACATTTGTTTCTGGTTATGAAGTTTATATGCCCACTGGCGAGAAAATGATTTTAAAAAAAGACGACGTTCTTTGGATTCGTCGACCACATCCACTCGACCCATACCTTTCGTTGACACCCATGGAGTCTGCTGGCATAGCAATAGAAATAGAGAACTTGGCAAAGGTTTACAACAGGAACTATCTAATTAATGACGGCAGGCCTGGTGGGATTTTGGTCGTAAAGGGAGAAATCGACGACGACGACAAAGACGAATTGAGAAATAGATTCAGGGGAAATGTTGGTCGCGCTGGTGTGACAACTGTGATTTCGTCAGATGATGGTGTTGATTATGTCGACACTTCGGCAAATCCACGAGATGCTGCATATGTTCAGATGCGCCAGATACAAAAAGAGGAAATTCTTGCTGCATTTGGTGTTCCGGAATCAGTAATTGGAAATGCCTCTGGTAGAACATTTAGCAACGCCGCAGAAGAGCACCGAGTCTTTTGGAATGAGACAATGCTCCCCCACCTGGATTTGCTTGCTCGCGCATTTGACGAACTTGATGAAGTTAACTATGTGGACTTTGATGTCTCAAGCGTTCCAGTTCTTATTTTGTACAAACAGGAACGCTCTCGTTATTTTATGGAAGAAGTGCAAATGGGATTAATTAGCACAAACGAATACCGTGACGCAACAAGCCGCAAGAAGGTGGAGAGCGACCTTGCGGACTCCCTGTTGATGAATCCAAACTTGACACCGATTGCGAACACGGAAAAGAAGATGGAGCAACAACCGCAAGGCGCAATGCCAGGAATGCCTGGCGCACCAGGTATGCCAGGTATGCCAGGTATGCCAGGTATGCCTGGAGACCCAAACGCACAACAGCCCCCAGGAATGCCAGACGCACAGGGCAATATTCCAAGTCCGTTAGACCCGAACACCATGGCTGGCTCACTTGCACAGCAGGGTGTCCCACCTGGCGGCTCACTACCTGAAATGCCGCCACCCCCACAAGGGATGCAGAATGCAGCAGTTCAACCGGCACAGCAAGCATCGGTCGATTCTTTTGAAGTCATTGAAACTAAGGAAGACAGTGTTTCACTGCAACGTTGGACATCAATCCTTAATCGAGCATTTGAAAGAGTTGTTGAGCGTCAACAAAGGGTAACGCTAGAAAAAATTGGTGGCGCAAGAGCAAGGAAGGCGATATCAAGTGGGAGTTTCATTGTTGAATCTGTCTTCAACAGCGAAACATGGGATAGGCAGGTCGACGAAGATATTCGCCCTGTTCTATCTACAATAATCGCAGACGGCTTGGATATTTCTACAAAATCCCTTGACCCTTCGGATACTCTCGCCCACCTAGACGCGCAAATCGAAAGATTCAAACAAGTCAACGCATCAACATTTGCTGCACTGGAATTCTCGTATGGCTCAAGTCTTTCTATCAAAGACGAAGAGCAAAGGAACGCCCACTTTAGGTCTAGTTGCGTTGGTATTTTCTCTAACATCCTCGCTAAAACCGTTAATGAAATTTCTCTTGCCGAGGCACGTAGGGCGTGGACATTCGCTAACTAATTTCTGTATTTAGTCAGGGATTACAGAAATACTTCCAATCAACAAACGTAATTTTCGCTTATTATTACTAGGGCGCAAAGGAATCAAGATGCAAGACATTCTTTTTAAATCCAATTCTGGTCAGTTCAACATTGATGAAGCGCAGGGAATTGTCGAATGTTTTGTGGCCGGGATAGGCAATAAGGACAGTGTCGGCGACATTGTGGTTACGGGTGCCTTTGCCAAAAGTTTGATGAGAAGAAAGCCACGCGTCGTGTGGGGTCACAATTGGAATGACCCAATTGGTAAGGTTCTCGAAATCTACGAAGTTCCCCCAAATGACCCACGGCTTCCGCAAAAGATGAAAATTGCTGGGATTGGTGGACTATATGCCAAGGTGCAGTTCAATTTAAATTCAGAAAAGGGCCGAGAGGCATTTACTAACGTTGCCTTTTTTGGAGAAGAGCAGGAATGGTCTATTGGCTACAAGACTCTTGATGCCATCTATGACAACAGCAAACAGGCAAACGTTCTACGTGAAGTTGAACTTTACGAGTTGAGTCCTGTTTTGCATGGGGCCAATCAGTTGACTGGAACAATATCGGTAAAGAGTGATGAAAAAAATCATGAAATGCCGGCTGTAGGGGTGATGATTCTTGAAGAAAAACCAAAACAACCATCGGACCCATTTCTTCAAGGCGTTGCTCAACCAATCAATGGCGACAAACTTATTGCACTACAAAACGAATTAGCCGCAAGAACAAATGGACCAGTGAAGATAATGAAAGCAACGGAAAGTTCTGTAACTTTCCTAAAACCAGGTAAGGGAATGTTTCGTCTTGGTTATTACTTTGATGGCGAACAATACATGTTTGGTAAACCAGAAAAAATTGTAACGCCAATGCTCATCAATAGACCAATGGCGGGCATGCCGAGTTCTGGTCGACCAACCCCAGGTCAACAAGCAACGCCAAGAATTCCAAATTTTCCTGGCGTGGCACAAAAACCGAGTAGACCAGAGGGTCCGATTATTCCAGTGAGATATGGCAACTCAGGAATTCAAAGCGGGTTTTTTGATTCGTCCAAGTCTGAAGAGGAAAGTCTTGAGTCAATTTTCCTCAGCAAGGTTAGTGCTGCTGAACATAATGAAATCACGCAAAAATTACTTGATATAACAACTTCCCTTAATGAACTTCTGGACACAAAGTCTCATGACGTTGACGTTTGGGTAATCCCTTGCTCACCTGAAGACGCTTTTTCCACGAAGCAGGCGCTTGACCCGGTGTTTGATTATCACAGGATTGAATCGTACGTGACGGAGGACGGCATCGTTATTTCCTCTCCTCTAATTGGAGATGCTTATGAGGCGGTGGAAAACGCAACCAAGTCATTGCTTGGAAGAATCGGTAGGGGCATCGGTGGTGGGGGAAAAGTTAGGCGCGGCAGGGCCGCGCTAGCCAGAATCGAAGGGGTACTTGACCCTCGAAAGCGTCGCGACCTCGACGGCGACGGAATGATTTTTGATGGTACGTGGCGAGAAATGCCAGACCCAACAAGATTTGCCACACAGGGACTGAGGTCTGAAACAAAACCCCCCGCGGACAACACTCCACCCAAAAAACCCAAATGGCAGGGCGGCGAACCCTGGTACATAACGGCACAAAGGAAGGGGCGAACAATCGTTCCCTTCTTAATCCCAAGAAAAACAAAACCAAAAATTGAAAGAATGTTTGAAGATTTTTTGAAAGAAGATGGCGCGTCGTTGCCAGATGACCACATAGTCAGAAGAATTGCCAAAGCGATAAAGGAAGCCAAGCGATATACGGAACTTACACCAGAAGTAAATGAGTTTGGGGCACCAACTGGTTTAACAAGACCAAAGCAAACGCAAGACCATTTGCCTGATATCGACGAAAAAATGTTGGAAGAGTTGCGTGCGGCGTGGCCACAAGTCAAAGATGGCCTTGAAAAAAGCGGTAAACATCAACAAAAAGAAAGAAAAATGGAAAAAGGAAGAACGCCATTTGAAGTTCTAAACGAACTTATTGAAAAGGGCGAATATTTTAGAACAAATAAACAAACGAAAAACACACTCACCTTGGAACAGGGTGAGGCGCGCGACAGAGAACTGGACGAACAAGACAGTCCGATTGGGCGACTCACACAACGAGGGGAGAGAATTAGGAAAATACGGTCAGATTCAGAGAAGGCCAAACAAAGACTTCAGCGTGGTGTTGACACTCGTGGTGGCAAAGTCAGCGCAGCCCGAGGTAAGGAAGTCGGAACTCCATGGCCACGTGATAAAGATGGTAAAGGAATACAACACTCCCCATTTGAAGTACGGGGAAATCCGCCAGAGATTGTCTACGAAAAGAAGATTGATGGCGAGAAAGTAGATTTGCTTGAACCCTACATCAAGGCGGAAATATTTCCTAAAAATTGGAAGGAAATGGATGTAGACGAGCAGTTGGCCTGGTTCGGCGACAATAGAAAAAAACTTGAAACATTGAATAGGAGTTCGCGATGGCAAAAGTCAATCAGAAGTTTGGATGATTATCTGATTGAACAAACGATGCGAAAAGATGAAGATAGAGAAAGAGATGAGGCAAAGAAGGTTAGGGCCATAAAACCAACAGAGCCCGAACCAAGTACTCAAGACACGCCAAAGCCAAAGCCGAAACCCACAGCGCCAAAAACACCACCAACAAAATTGCGCACCGAAGAAAGAGAAATTAAGGCGTGGGCAGAAACGGTGAGTTTGGGTTCGAAAATGAATGGTGTTGACGAAGAGTTTGGTAACGCCGTAAGAGATATTGCTGACAAGATTGTTTCAACTGTCTATCCGGAAGATGGGGTTGAGCCGACACCACAAAACTTTAAAGATGCAATCGAAGAATTGGACAACGGACTAGCGGAACTTGCCGAATCGCTTGTGGAATACGACCCAATAAAAGAAGTGAGACAAACTAGAAAAATGACCAAGAAGGAGAAAGAACTTCTAGAGTTCATGTATCGCGTCAATCAAAATCTTGAACGCGGTCAGGGAAGGGCCAGGGATTCCGAAGACGAATTGGATGCAGAAAATGTAGAAAGCGCTGGTGGTGGAGGATTTTCGACTGAAGCAGGAGAAGAATTGAGACGTCGAGGGAGACGCGCCGAAAGATATGGCTTAGACGACGATGATGACGACATATCTGCTGGCGCCAACATAGATGAAATATATGGAGACGACGGAACAGGGGATTTGACGGAATTTGATGAAGAAACCGCACTCGACAGTATTTCTGGTTTGGAAAGTAGCACAGCCAAAGCCAGGGCATTCCAAAAGTCAAATAGACGCAAAAAACAGGCTCGGGGGCTTGCCTCTTCAACAGAAAAGGCACCCAGAACAGAGATAACCAATGAATCCACTTGGTGGAGAAAAATAGACGATTCTCTGTCGAAGGAGATTAGAAGTGCAGATTCTGACTCAACCAAAAAGGGCCTGACAATACTTCAAGAAAAAATAAAGAAATACGAAGCAGGAGCATTTACAGCAGGGTCAAAAAGAACAAACGTTGGCTCAATAAAAATTACCGCGGACGAAGCAGACAAAATTCTTGATGCGGTGATGGCCGTAATCGACAGACAAAAAACTGCCGGGAAGGATGGTGGTGTTGGAACTCGTGGGGAAATTTTTGCAGAATTGCTTGAAAAAGTTGCTTCTGCGGCTATGTCAACGTTTGTTGACAAAAGTTCCATGCCGGCAGATAAGTAAAGCGAAGAAGGGCAAAATTGCAATTACTTCACGGCGGGCTAACTCCGTGAAGTATAATTTTTTGAAACGATTCTTAATACAACGGGTCGGCACGGCGCGTGCTATTGTCGTCTCGAGATAACAAGGAGCCATCACAATGGATTACGACAAGAACGCGGTTGTTAAGTTGGACAGCGACGGCTCGGTACTCAAGTGTGCAAAAGGTGTTAATGCTGAAGGTTGTGGTTACGCGCCTGGTGCGAAAGTGTGCGCAAAATGTGGCGCCATGCCTGTTCAAATGAAGGCTATGCCGATGGCTGACGACGAGGAAATGGATGACCAGCAGGAAGTGGTTGATGCCGAAGGTGAAGACGAAGAAGAGGTAGAAAAGGGCTATAAGAAAAAGCCAATGAAGATGAAGGCCGCCATGGAAGACGAAGAAGAAGACGACGACGAGGAGGACGAAGACGACGAAGACGACGAAGACGATGAGGCAGCGGCAGAAGACGATGAGGCAGTAGCAGAAGACGAAGATGAAGAGGAAGAAGAGGAAGAGCCCGCTGACGAAATGGAAGAGATGAAATCAAGACGTCTGTCCACAATGGGATACAAATCCGCAGATGTCGGTGCGCGCGGCTATCTATGCGCAATCGACAGAAAGGTCTATCCGGGTGGTCAGCCAGTGTGCGACGACTGTGTTGGTGGTTGCATGGCCGAAAAAGGAATGCCAGGACTTCTTCATGTAGAGGGAATCGCCGAGGACATGTTTGACGGCAAGGTCCTTGATTCAGGATATTCTGCAGAGGCCGACATGTTCGTTATTGACGTTGAAGCCAAAGACGGTCGCCCAATCGAGGTTTTCATTGACGGAACCAGTGCCGAAGTTCTTGGATGGCACAAGTTGGACAATAACGCATTTGAACAAAAATCACTCGTCGACGAGATGATGCTGATTGATTTTAATGACGCTGCAGAAATTGCAACCAAGTCAATTCAGGGCCACGTCGTTGCTGTCGAACCAGATGTATTCGAGGGCTACGACGCTTATGCAGTTGAAATTGATGGTCTCGATGGTAAATCGTACGATGTTTTCGTCTCTCTCGATGGCGAAGTTCTTGGATTCGACAAATACGAAGAAGAGGATGCGGAAGCAATTGAGGCCGAGGCTGCAGAGGTTGCGCTAAAGCGCGCATTTTCACCAGAGCAACGTGAGCGCATGGCCGAAGAGGGCTCTGCGCTCCCAGACGGCTCATACCCGATTGCAAGCAAGGAAGACCTGTCAAATGCAATTCAGGCTTTTGGTCGCGCAAAAGACAAGTCGGCAGCAAAGCGCCACATCATGAAGCGCGCAAAGGCCCTCGGCGCCGAATCAATGATTCCGGCAACGTGGGTCGTTGGCTCGAAGTCGTCCGAAACAGCAGATGACAAAACCATTGACGACAATTTTATGTCTCAACTGTTGGAATTTGAGTTACTCAATGCAGAGGTTGAGGAACAAAAAAACACACCAGAGTCGTAATAATCGACTAGGAAAAGGTGCCTGCCATGCAGGAGCGTAAAGTAGTCGTATCTCGTACCATCACGAGCGGACGATTCGCGCCAGTCATCGAAAAATCAATTAGGGAACGAATTAACGACTTTGTCGAAGTTCGTCAGTTGCTGAGTGTCTATCCATTTTCCGCCGACTACGCAGTCAAGGCTGCAATGGGTAAAGGGCGCGGCGGCGGTTCGGCAAGAAACGCGGCGGCAGATAATAAAGCCAAACGTCAAAAGGAATTAAAATTCCGGCGTCTGGGCATTTATTGCTACGACCCCAAGGCGACCAAAAAGCCGAATCAGTATTTTGAAACAAAGCCTCGATGGAATCTTGATGGGCAAATGGGTGATGTTGCAAACGTTGGGTGGCTTGACATACCCAAAGTTGTGGCTCCAGACAAATACAACGAAGAGGTTAGGAAATACCTTGCGTCACGAAAAAATCAACCCAAAATCATCGCTAGGCCAGCAAAGAAGAACAAGAGAACTGGACAGATAGAGGTCAAGGCTCTTGGTCAATCTATTGGTCGAGTCGGCGGAAATATCGGTCAGGCAGCAGCGCGAGCGGTAGGAATAATTCTTGACCCGGACGGAAGGATGAGGTGTCCCCCGGGTGTTCCGGCAGCAAATCAGTTTACGGATGAAGTCGGCAGTAACTGTTTTGATTTTACGCCAGCAATCGGACGCGCCATCGTTGAAATAGCAAAGCGGGCGAGCGCAAGCATATTGGAAGAAATTTCCAGCATTGATGGCGCAATATCCGTAATGAGGGACGAAGATGGAAATGTTGTCGGTGTGCCTGGGGGCGCGGCTCGACGCGTTCGTGGCGGGTTGGCCAGCAGAACGCGAACGGTACCAGGTCCGAGGGGTGAGTTATTGGGGCCAGACGGAAGACCGATTACTGTCGACGTACCACCATCGCCGGATTTTGATAGAGACGTTGCTGAATTAGCCGCAAGGGCAACGCCAATACCACCGGAAAGATACGAAGAAGTGTTTGAGGACATGATTCGTAAAACGTACCCGGAATTGAGTCCGGAAAAAATTAAAAAACTCACCCAAACTGCTGTCAGGCGCCAAAAGGTTCGAGACAAGCAGCGCTCCGACATTCAGGGCGTTTTGGATTTTGCAACAGAACTTGGTGTCGACATAGACCCAACAGACCCACAATCAGTGCAAATGGGTTTGGCAAAAGTATTACACCTACTCAATCTTCCAGAGCATGGCGGCTGGAGAGCAAATTTTAAGGCATATTTTGGCAGCAAATTTGGCGCGGGCTCAATGGACGTAGCAATGGCTGAACATAGGGCAAGACAAATAGATGTAGTACTTGACTATTTGTTTAGCGACCCGCAAAAATTCGGGCTCACCAATGAGCAACTTGCTTCAATAATAAACACCAAGTTTGCAGGCAATCCAAACTTGATGAAACAAAAACTCATGGAAGTCATGAGTGGGGGAAGAACTGCCGAAGAAGTGTTCGGTCGTGACGCCGATATGTTTAAGATTGTCTTTGAGGCTCAAACAAAATGGGACAAAATGAGACAACAAGAAGCGGGTCTTTTGATAGGTCTTATCAAACAAAGAAAAGATAATCCAAAACTGACAGACGGCTTCAGGGAACTTTCGATTGGATTCCCGGACACTCGAGATTTGGGCGCCAACGATGCCGTTTGCTTTACGGATGAACGCGGCGGATACAAGATGATGATAAACCCACTGCGGACAATAATGAACACAGAAGCAGAAATGGGGATAAGCAAGAGTGAATTCACCCTGTTTGAACCAGATGGTATGGTCGGCACGGAAGTTGCAAAACTTCAAGCAATAAGTTCTTCCATTGATGCTGCTGGACGAACACGGGCAAGAGATGCATATCTCAATGACCTTGAAACAATAGAGGACTTGCAAAACGCAACAGAATCAGGAACGGGATTTCAGCAATTTTGGCATGCGAAAAACGCTGGACAGGTCGGCCAAGGCATGTACATCATGAATCACGAGATGACACACGGTCGTCAATTGATGTTGATTCAAAATTATTTGCGAACGATTCCTGGGTTGGCGGATTCAATGTCAAACGAAGACATGATGATTTTGGCAGAAAATTTGCTCGGCGGAGGACAAATGTTCAGCCTTTTGGGCAGAGATTGGGACTATGCATCAATAATCAGTAATCCGGAATGGCTTTCCACTGCCATGTCGAACATGCCAGAAGTAATGCAGGTTCTTCTCGGCAAGAATATGGGTGGAAGGTATGCCATGAAGCATTACTGGGAAGCGGCGCATAGAGCGCCGTTTCTTTCAAATCTAATGCAAAGCACTGACGACTTGTATTTACCACTTTCTGAATTAAGGGCAAAGATGGAAAGGATGGACCCCGAAAGCCCAGAATTTGAGGCGGCTGTAAGCGTGTTCTCAGAAGTAGCGGAAATATACAATCGCGGTGATTTAAATTTGTTGCAAGTAACGCAGGCTGCCTACAAAAGAAACGCTTCTTTAACGATTGCTGAAATGCAGGCAGAAATATCTACCGGCGTTGATGCTGGTCTTATTGATATGACGCCAGAGATTGAGGCCTTTCTTGGTCCGCTTCGTCACGGTTCGGATATTGATGATAATTTCGGCGCCGTAAATCCAGACCCAAAGCCAGTAATTAGAGATTTTAAGAACGAAATACGTCAAGGAATAAAGGACACGCTTACGGGCAAAAAGGCTCGAGAGAGAAGAAGAAACCGTAAAGCAACAGAACGTTTTGGCGACATACCTGGAATTGCTGGCATGGAGGGGGTTGAGGTAGTGGATAGTTCCCCAGACTCCGATAAGGAACTTGCAAGACGATTAATAGAGACACTGGACGGAATGAGGTCACGTTCTGATGTTTCTCGGGCAAACAATATGATGCGAGAAGTTGTATTGGACGCCGCCACTGAACAGCAACGCAAACTTGTTGATGGCAATTGGCGCGGTTCGTTGTGGAATACATCTGACCCGACAGACTGGAATCGTGCGCTTAGGTCTCGCCCAGACGAAATTGTAAATGCCGTCGAAAATCAATTCATTCCATTTATGGACCTGATTGATTCCTCTGATGTTCCAACTGACATGGTCGCCGAAATTCAATTACCGCCCATGAGTCTTGGTCTTCCGGATGAACAAATTGGCACAACACTAACTGTCGGAAAACATTTTACGGCGATTGTGCATTCCGCAGAAGATATTGGACCAAACGGAAATAGTGACGCACAAAGAATTATGTTGCTCGTTCCAGAAGGTTCAACCGGACTTCCTGACTACACTCCGGGCACTCAGCGTGGTGAGGTTGGTTCTCTTATTTTGCCGCCAGGAGAAGTAGAGATATTCGGAAGAACAAATGATGGAGTTGCGCTTGGTCGTATTACTTCACAAAAAACAACCGATGAACAATTAAACGAACTAAGACAGGTTTTACACTCACTTGGGTCAAGTGAATCACGTCCACTTGGTCAACGCATTGTTGCTAAGCGGGCCGAAAATAGAATTGAACGACGTCAGGAAGTAGCAAGGGTTGGCAGAACACAGGCGGCAGTTGCCATGGAGGTTGACCCGAGAAATTCAAAACTTGCAAACAAGATAGAATACGACCCACAAACGCGAACGCTTAAGGTGTCGTACAGAAATGGAACATCTCGAGAATTTGAAAATGTCTCCTATGGGAGAGTAAGAGACGCAGGCGCCGAAAATAAACCCGATAAATTGATTTACGAACTTGAAAAAATTCCTCGAGAATTTAATCCAGATAGGGCTATGCCGGCGAGCACAGGGTTGCGCTCAAGCACCGTAAATCAAATTAATTCACAAAACAGAAGCAATCGCGCTAATCAAAAAACAATTGACATTCTTGCAAAGGCCAGTGATATTGGCGTAGACGTGGACAGGCAAGAAAGAGAGATTGTCCCAAAACTGATTGAACAAGCAAAAGCCGACAGACTGAGACCAGAAGCGATGACGGCAGTGAAGAGGGCAATCCAAACGTCTATGAGTGCCGAAAATAAACAGATTTTGCGCAGACTTGCGGAAAACGCAACATTGTCTGACCTTGAAATACTGAGACAAATGCCTGGAGATGACACATTCGGTCATAGGTTGGAGGTTTTACGGGAAATAGCAGATGTTAGGGGCGATAAACAACTTGTTGGTCAAATAGATGATTTCATAAAAGAAGTCGGCGCAATGACGCCAGAACAATACGATGCAGCAATTGAAGAAGCAATGGGCAAATTTGAGAGCCCATTTGATAAAAGGGCGACAGTATTGATGAGAAGTCCGGTAGACCTCATTACTTCTGGCAGATATGAAACCGTCCATCAAGGTAGAGAAACTCAAGGCGGCCAAGTAACCGGATTTGATGTTCCTGCAATAAGGCGCGCAGCAGAATCGCAATTGTTGAACTTCTCTGGCGATACCGATTCCGAAACAACGTCGTTGAGACCATCCTCGGCAATGACGCTGCAAACCTTACCTGGCGAAACAAGGGCTCGACGACTAAGGGAACTGTATGGCGAGGATATTGAAATACAGCACGACGCACCGTCGATTGGTAAAGAGGGGAAGCAAGCAGCACATACTGGAACTCGCAAACAAACATGGAAAAACGATAGTCAATATGGCGCCAATTCAATTGTTTTGAGACCTGAAGTTGCAGAACGAACTCTCGCAATCAATGGTGATTCGGTAAGTGACGTAAGCACGAGTGGTAGCGATGTGGTTGAGCCGGGCGCGCGGCTTTCCAAACTATCTGAAGACGGGCGTTTGGCCTCGATGTTTTTTGACCCATTGGCCGTTCTTTTTGAAACCCGAACGGGAAGAAGAGATACCGTGGCTAGCGCAGGCAGCAATGGCCGAAAGCGATATGTGGAGTCCTTGACAGTTGGAAGTTTTGAACTTTCTGATGTTGAATCTATTGTTTCCGAACCTTTTGGTTTGCGCGGTGAGCACATGTGGCGACAGGGAAAAATGAGCATGCTTGGAACAAATCCCCAAGCAAGTTTTACAAACCTAATTGCGGCGGCGCGTCAACGCGATGAGTTGTTCGAAAAATACGGAATCGATGTAATCATTGATTCAAGAGAACTAAGTCTTGACGATGTTGAACCATTCAACGCTGCAATGACAGCAAAGTGGGTTGATAGGCAGATTTCCTCCGGGCAATGGGTAGATGTTTCGCCCAAAGATGTAATTATGGATGAAAAGACAACACCGTATGAAGCATTGTTGAGATACAGGAAAATTAGGGCGGAGAAGGGTAACGGCACGCCCCTGTTTGACCACCCAAATAACGAATCAGGCTTCGGCACAAGTTCAGTAAATGATAAAAACTTTATCTCCATGGTCGACGATGAATTAAGAAGATTAAGGCCAGAATCCCCACGGGGTGGCCTCGCGTCCTCAACCCAAACACCAAAGAGGGGAACAGTTTCGGAAACTGCAGATGGTGTAGTCCTGTGGACCCCTGACCTCAACGTCTCGTCGAAAATTACTGACGAAGACTGGCAAAGATACATGAATGAAATGGCACAAAAAAAGACAAATCAACCAATAGCGCCAGAAGAAAAAAGATTATTGGTGAAAGTTAATACGGTCGAAGAGGCTGTATTGGCCGTTCTTGACGGTCACGATGTTGATATGCCCGACATGGAAGGCGCGCATACATTGATTGATGATTTTGCAAGACTTGTTCAAACTTTGGAGCAGATGTATCACAATGGAGAAATATCCGAAGACAAACTAAAAAACTTTGTATTTGACTTGTGTCAAGTAACGGTTAAAGGTACGAGCGCATTTTGCCTTGGAAATAAGGGAATGCCGAGATATTTGATGCCCCAATCAATTGGCGACGCCCTTCCAGGAACTACGGCTGCAGAATGGCTTGAAAGACAAAATGCTGAGAGAATAGCCAGAGGAGAACAACCAGAAACAGAAGTTGATGGAACAGACAGTTTCGTTGCTTTCTTGAAAAATGCCGGTCTCCGTGTATCGGAACCAAGGCAAGTTCAATCAGAAAAACTAAAAGCCACACAGAGAGATATGCAGGGACACAAAGTTGCCACCATGTTGAGTGGCGCAATTCGTGGAAAGTTTGATAAAGCAACTGGAAAATATGATGAAACCAAAAAATGGAATCCTGGTAAAAAGCCAATATTTGTTTCGCGAGATGGGTACGTGATTGATGGTCATCATAGATGGGCTGCACAGTTGGGTTTGGATGCGATGGACGGAATATTGGGAAACAACCACTACATGAATGTTGTTGTCGTGGACGCACCAATATCAGAAATAATCGTTCTAGCCAATCAATGGACATGGGAATTTGGTATCGCACCAAAGCCAGTTGCAAAACGAACTGATTCCAATCCAGCATACGCTCGGGAAGTTTTGCAGATACTTCGCGACAGCGCGCACGTTGGGGGAGTCGGCAATATTGATTTTGGTTACATGAAGCCGAGAGAAGCAGCGGAATTGACAACGATGGAACCGGGAGACGAATTTGCACGTATTCCAGCACCAAAAAGTCGTGGACTTGCATCCAGAACGACAGGTCTAAAATCGTCAACGGACACCAAAAACGAAAAACCCCAATACCCAAGAAAGCCATCATATGGTCCAATACTTGGAGACATGAATAAAATCTTTGAAGGAGCCAAAGATTGGGAGGACTTCAAAAAGCGCTACGACGATGTGGAAGTAACCTACCTTGACTACGAAACAACAGGGCTCAAATTCGATGAATTTAATTTCTCTACCGGCAACGGAGAAGTTACACAAATTGGTGCTGTAAAAGTAAAGAACGGAAAAGTTACAAAGAGATTTGAAACCTATGTAAATCCAGGAATTCCTCGTAGTGATTGGGAGCAATGGTCGAGGGACAATCTTAAGGACTACGACGGCAATCTTGTTACAGATGAGTTTCTACAGAACAAGCCATCTGTTGCTGAAGCCCATAGACGACTTGCCGAATTTATTGGACCCAATGCGATGATGGGAGTGCAAAATGCCGCTTTTGACAAAGACGTTTTGGAAGACGCACTCAAAAAGCACGGAATCGATTTCAGCGTGGCTGGCTGGATTGACCTTAAAGACATGGCATCAATGGTGTTGCCGAGATACTCCGATGAAAAACCTGATGGGCCTTTTAAATTCAACAAAAAACTTGGCAAGAATGTTCCGTCAAATAGTCTTGCCGACATTACGAAATACCTACAGGTCGAACTTGGCGACAAACATCATACCGCTGACGCAGATGCAGAAGCGACTGCTGAATCAATGAGAAAACTAATAGAGGGGGCAATAAAAAATAAATGGTCAACAGACGTTTTGGATGAAACCAATAGGACAAATTACGTAACCAAACAACAGGAAAGATTTGACAAAGATATAACCGCCTTTGATACTGCCAAAGCAGACTACGTACAGAAACAAAAATCTGGTGGGCTTGCATCGTCAACATCCAGAAGTTCTCAAGACTTTGATTTTCCACCAAAACCTTCTGGCAGAACCCTTGGTCAAAAATTGGACCAAGGGCCGCAGGAACTACCAAACGGAAGAGATTCGCTCGGCATTCCCGTTGTTGCAAAACCTGACACACTGAAGAAAAAATTTGGTTCATCGCGCAGACAAGCACAGAGATACTTTAAGAAGAAATATGGAATAGATGTTGAGGTGTCAAAGAGCATCTTCAAGAATAAAAAGGGGGACATGAAGTCAACTGCTCGACACGCCGCTGGTTACGCAGCCATGCAAGCATTTGATGACATGCTTCTGAATACTCCAGGTCTGCAGCAATTGCTTAAAGACAATAATTTTTCCATAAATATTACAGACGGTGGGGCAGAAGGCAGAAGTGATTTATTTATGCCAACTGAAGTTCTCGGCACATTTGGCCCACGGCCAAAATTGTTTAGGTCACAGAGATTTAGGGATGGTGACAAAGCAAGGACGCGAATTGATATAAATATTCATGAACTTACTGACGGAGCCAAGAGACTCGTGCAAAGAGACTGGGGCCCAAGGTTTAGGGGCCACCAACGAGTTCAGGTGACCGATGGCCCTGGCCGCACGGCAAATGCAATAAGTGTTCCTGGCGGTGCACTTCCAACCGTTATGGCGCAACTTGGTTTACCCGCATTTGATGATTCGTTCTTGGAGCCGAGCGCCGACATGCCCGACAATTTGCCGCCGTGGAGGCGGTCCGTTTCCGCTGACCGAAATTATGATGAGGCCAAATACGAGGAATTAGTGAACACGGTTGGGGCAAGGCTTGCCTACGCAACAACGGTGCATGAGTTTGGACACCTGCTTGATTTCGCAGTACGTGATAAAAGCAAATCAACAATGGAACTCCCCTCAGTGCTTAAGTCTATGTTTGTGTCCATTTTTGATGACGGCCCCCCCAATGAAACGAGAGCAGAAAAAATGAAAAGAATCACCAAAAAGTTGTTCAGGGGTGGCGACATTGAAGACCTTTACGAATCTGGAAGCAGAACTAGGCAAATCGAAGCAGAACTGCAACCAAGTCGTTACGCAGCAACCAAAGCAACAGAAGCATTGGCTGAGGCATTCGCTGCATGGTTTTTGTTTGCCAGAGCCCCAGACATCAGAACGACGGCAGCGTCTAGAAAAAAGGTGCGAAATTTAAGCGGAGAGGAAACAGAAGCAGTAAATGTCACTGGTGTCCTGATGCAACCAGCGAAAGGAAGCAGAAGCGTTATTTCGCCCCTTATTCAAAAATTGGGACCGGCTGTAAAATCAGCGAATCCCGAGGAAGCCACAAATCTGGAAGACTTCGACCCGCTGGTGGTTCTTTATGCATTTCTGCCATTAATAGCCGAAAATGCAAAATCTGCTAAAATTGGCCGTAGGCGCGCGCGAAGAATTAATCGCAACAAAAAAGATGATAAAGAGTCCGTATCAAAATGAAATCAATACTTGTCGGAAAATCTGGTAATGACAGAGTTTATTTTGTCGTTGATGCGCGCGACGAACAAACCGATTGCATTGTAAAAAACATAGTCGGGGATGCACGAGTTACAAATTTTTGGGAATACGTTGACAATAATCCAGGCATGCATAGGATTTCGGGAACGAAATTCCATGATTACCTTTGGAATGGACATCTATCGAACAGCAGCGTTCACTGGTATTCTGTTTTTGTAGGCAAATCGCTGCCCATTCATGATGAACTTTTGGATGGGTCCGTGGTGAACAAGGACATTCTGCGTCGTGTTCCAAAATCTCTTGATTATGAGAACAGGGCAATGGATTTTAGATTGGCGAAAAATACTGGCCAGTGGTCGCAAAAGATGATTTCAAATTGGATTGATTCACCAGAACGAAAATTTAAAAAAGGAAAAAGAAGAAGGAAATCCAAGAATGGATGAACTCAACTTCAAGGCACCACAGGACGTCATTTTTGACCTCCCTCAAGAGAGAATCACTGGCGATATTCTGCGCGGGTACGGCCCACGGAGAGGAAACCTAGAGAGACTTCTTCGATATTGGCGCCCAATCATGCGTAAGCCTGGTGGTTTCAGGCGCTGTAGGGTCATTTTGGCTGACCATCCAGAACTATACCCACTCAACAATATTTGCGCATGGTTGCATCACGAAACAACAGGATTGTGGCCAAATGAGGGGTGTCATCATCCCGGAATGAAAAACTGCAAGGGAAAACTCAAAAAGAGAAATTGGACCAATTCTCAATTCAACGAACGCCTCGGCCGAGCAATAAGAAGAGTGCCCGGCAGATTGGCTAGGAACGTCGGAAATAGCAGGGCTTTGGGTAAAAGTGATGAGATAATTGAAAACAAGGATGAATTTTTTTCGGAGGACATATGGAGAGTAAAGTCAGAAGAGGTGAATCTTTTGACCGCCGGTGACTTATCGTATGCCGAAAAGGTTCTAATGGAATTTATGGATGCAGAACAGGAATTTGTTAAATATTTGCGCAACGATGACAATTGGGAAATCGAGGGCGAGGATGCTGCTGGCATGCCGGTTTATGCAGAGTATGTTGGAATGAAGTGTTGTAGTTGATATGCAAAATAAATTGCTCATTTCCGAAATACGACCAATCTCTACAAAAAGTTTGTGTTGTCCAGACACAGAAATAAAAAAGGTTCGAGTCGTATTTGTGCACAGCGGAAACGCACCAACAAAGATAATGAAAAGTTTTGGCGCCATGCGTCAAGAATTGATTTCTTATAAGGCATTAATTAAGCGTTGTGGTCGAGGAAGAGATTTTGAATTCAAAAGGATTGGGGCATTTGCGTCAAACAATCCAGCACTACAGGCCGTTCAGGCGGCTGGCTCCGTGCTTACCCCAGGAAACCTTAGTGTAATTAGGAGTCCTATTCGTTCATCGGTGACGAGGCTTTTAACTCCAGGAATACCTGGGATTCCAAACATTAGAAGGGGCGGGGATGGATATACGAGGTGTCCGGAGGGATATCAATACGGCGGTCGTTTTACGGACAATAGATTCTCAACTTGCGGACAAAAACTATTTGCGATTCCCGGTCCACTTGGTGCCGCAATTTCCCTCATCAGGAGAGCCCTAGAAAGAGAAGCACCCAACTCGAATGTAACTGGAACCGTACTTGGGGCTGGTGAATCAATTGATGGCAATGCAATAAGCAGGGCTCCACAAATTCCAAAAGTTACCATTTCTAATCCAGCGAAAGCAAGAATAGAAATTAAGAAACTTGTCAAACCACTTGGCGCCGTGGATAAATCGACTTCGCGCATGGTTCGACGTGACGGATTTGTTCTTGAACCCGTCGTTCCACCATCGGTTTTGAGGACGATTCCAGACAATAGGGACATGGAGGGGGCCACATACCTTATGAGTGTTTCCAGTCCTGATGTTATTGGCAAGGACGAACTTGGGCTTCTGTCAAATACTGGAATCCAAAGTTTAAAGTATGTTCTTCCTGGTGGTTCTGAATTAACACTAGAAAAAAGAAGACCGCTTACTGTTGGCGAGCGCAGGAAACTTGGCAGAACTGTAAACGCCGCGATTGATTCTGATAATACAAAAGACCCAGCGGCTCGCTTAAAAATGGTGGCCACCGAAACTGGTGAAGGAATCGGATATTCGGAAAACTTTGTCGGCATTAAAAATCCAAACGAAATAGGAAAAGATGGTCGCCAGAAGTGGGCAAGCATGTCGTTCAGAAAACGTGCTCCAAAAGCATCAACTGAAGATGATGCACCAGAAACCAGTCCACAACCACAGTCGGCTGCTGCAATTGGCGGCAAAATAACAAGCACTGCCGACGCGGTCGCACATATTGCTCGAGGTGGTTCTCTGTCTCAGATTTCCCCAGAAGTGCTGCAGCAGGCCTTGGCAAAAGTCAACGAAATCAAGCGAGACAGAATTTCCGATTCGCGATTTATGCTTACGATGCCAAATGGCGATAAGTACATGGAAAAGACCAAGCCAGCAAAATTTGAGGCGGTTGCTCAAAGATTTGCGTCAGAATTGCAACAGCATTTTGGGATTGAATCACCCAGTATTACGTTTGTTGGTCAAGGCGACTCTCGAAAGTATTTGGTTGAAGGTGCGGAGACTGCAGTCAAGGGTGGAAAGATAAAAGAAGATGCCATGTTCAGGAGTGCGCCATGGCAAGAAGTGACTCGATTAATGATTTCTGACCTGTTAAGCGATGTACAAAATAGAAATCCTGGCTCCGTAGAAATTGCAGATTCCAAAGGTAGAACAAAACTTGTTCCCATGACCAATGACGGTGCTGGCTTGGTTAATTTGTCAGAAATATCAATCAGAGATAGGACCGAAGCCGCTCTCAAGGATTTGCTATCTCCAACGAATTCTCAATTGTATAGAAAATACTTTGAAGAACTCAGGGAAGCACAGCGGCGCCAGGTGATTCAATTTATTGCTACACTTATTCAACGCGCCAGAGAGTTTAATTTTACAAATTTCAAGTCAAAACTTTACAATGACGGCAAACTCTCAGCCGGCGAAAAGATTCACCTCAATATCATTGAAAAAATGTTTTCCCAAAGGCTGAACTTGTTGGTTTCCCAAAATGAATTGTTTAACGAAATAGTGTCTGGTAAATAAATGAAACAATATGCCGTGCTCAGGAACGTTGCAAGGGGCGTTTATTTTGGCATTGTCGTTAAGAATGCTGGTGTTAACACCTATTACGGATGGAGCGATAAAGGGATTGAGTGGTCAAAGTGGGCCAATCAAAATACGGCGGGTCTCACTGACCTGCCAATTGATGTTTCTGTTGGTGAGTTTAAAAATCTTCCAGAAGAACTATTTCAAAAAATTATTGTCGACACTAAAGACGTTGTGGCGGTTGCTAGTGGTCTGACAAAATCAAACAATAGTCATGTTTTGGTTGACTCTCAGAGATTCGCGAACGCTTCTCGATTTCCTGCGATAACGAGTCACCGACTCCCTAGTCAGCCATGGCAAAAACGAGTGTCCCTTAACTATAAAGTCAAAAACTTTAAGCAAACAGTAGCCAAAAGTGAAATAGCATTTAGGGTTCGCGTAAATGAGTTGGCTTTTAACAACAGGACCAAGCAATTTAATATCAAGCCCAATAGGGCGTCTCAGTTGGCAGAAAGACACGACATTCGTTCAAAAATGTCTCGTGGAATAGAGCGCCAGTTCGGAGAACAAATAACAAAGGTCGTCAATAAACAAATTCTTGCTGACCAAAATCTAGTTTTAGTAAAACGCGACCACGTTGGTAAAACAACCAAAGAAATTGTCGACGTTTTTGTTAAGGGAAGACTCGGCTACTCAATTGGCAGAGCGGTGCGTGGCGCAATACCAAACCGGCGTTCTGGCGGAAAAATGCGTCGACTGGCCTCGCGTGTTATTGAAGGGGTACTTGACCCTCGAAAGCGTCGCGACCTCGACGGCGACGGAATGATTTTTGATGGTACGTGGCGAGAAATGCCGGACCCCACAAGATTTTTGCCGGATGCCAAAAAGCCGTCCGTTGATGCAATCAGAAAAAATAGAGACACCATTCAGGGCGCATTCAGGAGAGCACAGGGTCTTCGTTCTGCGACTCAGGCAGCCCCCGATGGTCCGGGTGGGCCACCACGAACCGCAACGGCGCGCCTCATGCGAATGGACCCCAAGAATTCAAGTTTGGCGAGAGAAATAACCTACAATCCCCAAAACGGTGATTTAACTGTTACATACAGGGATGGCAGAACTGAACTATTTAAAGACGTTATCTATGAGCGTGCGCGCAAAGCAGGCTTCGATGACAAACCAGACGACCTAATTAGAGAACTCGAAAGAGAGCAAAACAAATTACCGAGTAATCCGATTGGTAAATTGCGCAATAAAAAGCCGGTTAATAAACCAAAAATTGTCAGCAGAACCTCACTGGTCGACAGAAATAAAAACAGCGGCCTCAAATCTTCATCAAAGTTAACCCTTGGTGAGGCAATTGACATCATGCAAGACCTTGAGAGCCCGGGAGTGCCACTTGACCCAACTCGAGATTTTCAATCGGCATTTGAGAAAATTTGGCCGGGCAATAATCGCGATGAATGGGGCGACTTGATTTCATCGGTCTCCGCAAAACTTAGAACATCAATTTTGGGAGACGAATTCAAAAAGAATCCTGACGCAGTTATCAAGAAACTGGTAGAAGGCACAGCACTGGATATTGGAACTCGCTCTGGTGCTCGCTATGACGCGGCATCACTCGCAAAACTTTCCGAATTTATTAGTGGTGTTAACTCCGGAAAAGACATGGACGCAACCGACGTGATTGCGTCGTACGACCCAAAGAGCCCTAAAACAAGCAGGGCAAATGCTCTTGAAGCAGCAATAGCGTTTGGGCTTGGAAAATTTGCTAATGACCCTCGCGCGCGTGTTCGTTACCAAGAGGGAAGAGGTAGAAAGGCTCGACTTGGCTCAGTTATAGACGATATTCTTGGGGCCGCGGAAGGCGCAAACGAGCCAGACCTGGAAAGAAGTCTCAATAAGGTTAAAAAGGGAATTAGTCTTTCTCCCGAAGAAGCAAAAGACATTATTCCAACTCTCGAAGATATTGCAAAAAATAATGACGACTTCGATGGCGATGACCGCTTAAGGGACTTGATAAATGAAGTCAAGGACATGACCCGTAGTGGACCAAAATCGCAAACCGACAAGTACCAAGGACTAATTAACGACCTACAGCAAGCAGCAGAGGGAACAAATGAGCCACAGTTTGTTAATGCGCTAAAGAAACTTGAATCTGGCAAACCTTTGTCCGATAAGGAACGTGCTTCTTTGCTTGAGTCCTTAAAGGATGTTGCAAAAAATAACGACGACTTCGATGGCGACGGACGACTCAGCGACCTCATAAATGACATCAAGAAGGGCCCACCAAAAGATGGCGGGCTTGCCTCTACAACAAGAAGCAGAGATGGCTGGTCAGCAAATAGCGATGGTCGTTCGTGGGAATTTGACGGGAACGATAACCACCGTTACTTCATTGACCAAGACGATGATGGGGAGTTTGGGGTTAGGTCTGAACAGTCTCTTCCATCATTTGACGGTGAACCAAATTGGAAGGACATGGATTATCCAGAAACTTTCGATTCCCTAGAAGATGCCAAACGATTTGTTAACAGACTTGACAGCACTCGTGGCCTTGGTTCTTCTACGTCAAGAGACCGACTCTCGGACAAAGAAATGCGGAAGGCAGCCACCGACAAGGTTAATGACCTCCTTGGTCAACTTGAAGGATTTGACGACCCAGATTGGGAATATGATGACGATATTGATGATGTTGCCCGAAGGTGGGCGGCACAAAATGTCGATGAGCCGTATGTGTATGCAATGGTCAGGGACATGCAACAGGATTTTGCCCTGGAAGATGGAGCGGAAGCCGACAACAAAGCAAACTTCCTTAAGGGCGTACTGAATGCCCTAGATAGAGAAGAGGACAGAAAATACGAAAAAGACTTCGTCCCCGAAAAAATTGACATGACGGATATGACGCCAGAAGAAAGAGAAGCAAATCGCCCAAGCAATGTTTCCGAAGCAGAATACCGTCGTCGTACACAGCGTGAGGTTGCCAGACGAGAAAGAAGAGAAGACACTACTGGCTTTTCCTCCAGAACGGGTCGCATGGGTCTACCTGGTGGTGGCGGCTTTGGGGTTGGAAGTAGAGAAGAACGAGAAGAGGCGGGCAAGCGGGCAAGAGAACTGGACAAAGACGTTGCACGCCTAAAAGAAATATTGTCGGGTTCAAAAGTTCCCAACTTTGATAGCGCCCTTTCCGGGCTTAAAAAAATCGACAAAAATGAAATCCGCGGCCTTCGCTCGACGACTGACAAAACACCAAAATTAACCTCGTGGAAACCAGCATATTTAGAAGTTCCTGGCGTAAAGGATGCCCCATTGGGTCCTGACCTTAGTGATGTTGATTTTGATTCACTAACCGACGACCAGTTAAAGACTCTTATTCATTTATTCGATGAACTCAATAATCGTCCGTTTGCGACGCCAGGGTCTATTTCGCCATGGTGGCGGTCGGGCAATGACGAATATCTAAAAGATATAAAGCGCGTACTTAGGAAACGCGGGTACAAAATCGAACTTAGCAAAACAAGAGAACCCAATTATTTTGGAGATTATTCAGCCGGAGACAGAACTTGGCAAGTGTATAAAGAGGGCGACGATAGTTCCATTATCTTTGCGTCAACCATTTCGGATAACCTGCAAGAAAGACTACGAGACTCATATAGAGAACTCGAAAAGAAAAGACGCGGTGAAAGACGCGGTGGCGGCCTTCGCTCAACGACCGACAATAGCGATACGGAAGATGCGATTAATGCAATCACCAAACTTAAGCGCGGAGAAAAACTTAACCCTGATGAGAAACAAAAAGCCATTAATGCTCTCAGGCTTCTTCGTGACCCAAGCAAGGGTTTAGACGAGGACGAAAGAATTGAATTAATTGATTTGGAAAACTCAATTATCGGCGGTCTAAAATCCTCAACCGACACTGGCAGCGATATTGATGATGCTGTTGAGGCAATTATGAAATTGAAGCGCGGCGAAAAACTTTCTGATGACGAAAAGAAAAAAGCCCTTAACGCACTAAAACTAACAAGAGACAAAGACCTCGACGAGGATGAGCGAATCGGGGTCATGGATATGGAAAAATTAATCCAGTCCGGCGGCTTGAAGTCAAGCACTGATGGCAGTGATACAGATGACGCAATTCAAGCAATAATGAAAGTGCGACGCGGTGAAAAGTTAACACCTGATGAAAAACAGAAAGCACTGAATGCCCTCCGGATTGCCAGAAGTCCAGAAAAGGGCTTAGACGAAGACGACAGAGTCGGCATAATGGACATGGAAAAGCAAATTGAAAACGCTTCACTTGCTTCTAGAACCACCGGCAAATCAACACGACGACCAATTAAACAGTCACTTACACAAAGAATGTCTGTTGCAACAACCGAAAGAGCATCACGGCCACGTGGCCTTGCCTCAACGACAGAAACTCCCGACGTTAGGAGTGATGCTCCAAAAGCGGGAGACCCAGACACGCCCAAAAAGAAGCGGAGAACTCGACTCATCATCGATATGTTGGATAATTTTGGGAAAACCAAGGGCGAGGGAGATGGAGTTCTATGGGAGTCGATGAATGACGAACAAAAAGCAAAAGCAAAAGATGCGATAGCGGCACAGAAAAAGGTGCTTTCTGACAGGCTAAAAACAAAAGTATTTAAATCATGGTGGACGGCTGCCCAGCAAGGAAGCGACAAGGAAACTATTCGCGCCGTCAAAAAGCGAGCACGTGGCGAAGGTGGTGGGACTTACAAGGGGCGCCCAGCCGATGACCCACTGACAAAAGACGACATTCAGGACATGTTGGTTGTTCTTGACGACGCAGTTCGTAAGGGGAAAATTAAAAAGTACAAACTTAACGAAGACGGCACGGTTAAGACAGATAAAAACGGTCAGCCGATTATGACCGAGGCCTATTCGCGCGCCGCACGCGACCTTGACGACCTTTTGACAATTCTTAACATGGAAGAGGATGACAATTTCTCTAATCTTGAACATTTCCACACCGGAACAAGAGCAGCGATTCACAAGAATGTTGGAACAGGTGCTACTGGCAAGTTCAAGATGGGCGATTCTTCAATAGCCAAACAAGCCGGGGGAATGGACAAAGCAAAAACGGTTGATGAATTGACCGATGAAGACCTTGGTAAGGCGAAGAAACTATCGATTGGTCGTCGCCTGCTTAGGGTTAACGAAAAGAGAGCGGCAAAAGCAAGACAACGCGCACTAAGACGGACTGGTTCATTTAGAAAAGGTCGCATTATAAATGTTGGCGACCCAGAACTAGAGATGAAGCGTGCTCGCCTGCGCGCACGCGCACTAAAAAGAACGATGCTGTCAAAGTTTAGAAAATCAAGAGATGCAGACGAATTGTCTCGCGACATGAGCAAGAAGAAAGCGTCATTGTCCCCAATTCTCATAGACAATGACGGCAAGGTAAATGTGACTCCGCGTTACGTTTCTGTTCTTGCAAAACTTGATGACGACCTTACAAAGGCAAGAAGTTCAGAAGACAAAGTATTTGACCAGGTGCTTGCTGACGTTTGGGTAAACAGCGGATATTCGGGTGAGCCAGTTCTCGTAACCGAGGATGAGGTGCGGCGCCTTGTGGCTGCTGGCTGGCAGCCGATAATTAGAGGAACGGGTTCGCAAGATGTTCTGAGCGAGGCCTATGTCGAACAATTCTTGAGTGATGAAAGCGAAGCAAGATTTATACCTGGTCAAGGTTCGCGCGCATTCGGCGTCGGTGAGTATTTTGCATTCCCGGGCCAGCACTGGTCTGGATACCGAGGCTCAGGCGACCAGCGACATACGATGCTTGTCCTGGTACCACCAAGCGCAGATGTCGTAACCGTAGGCGAACTCACTAGAGAACGCGACAAGATGCGTGACCTAACAAGTCGTGCCGTTGATGCAACGAAGGCACTTGGTGGACGAGACGCGGCAGATGCTCTTACCCCGGGAGAACTTGCCGAGACATATAGGAAGGCTTTGCCAGGTCTTGAAGGAGAAACATCAAGAAGCGGTCAAATAGTTAGACAACTCGTTGAGAGACTTGAAGAACTCGACAAGGCTCCATCATCTGACGCAACGAACAAAGAAAAGAAAGAAATACTCAGAGCGTTCGATTACCTGTCTCGTTTTACCAGACAGAAAGACGTTGGCTATTTTGCTCCGCTGATTGGTGTGGACGGAATTGACACAAACGATGGCAGTGGAGTTAGCAATCCATTCCTGCTGCACAACAGGGCCAACGTGGCCGCCTTCCAGCGTCCAATGACTAGCGAAGAAGCGGAAAATATGGCCAAAACAGAAGGGGGAGCACCAGTTGGAAGCGTCTGGCGCTCATGGAGAACAAGGCCCGACAGAAGTCGCGAGGGTAGCCCGATAGAGGAGCGGAAACGGGTTTTGATTGGCGGGCGCAGAAGGCGCGTATCAACACGTCGCCCTGGTTCTGATGGCGGAGATGCTGGCTCACCATCAGACACGGAAGCGCCAAAGCCACCGACACAAACACCAGCGACGCCAATTAGCAAATCTGCAGTAAACACAGATAGTTGGACGAAGTCGAATCCTCCGACAGTCGGCTCAAATCCGGCGACGATGTTGACAGACCCGAACGGCACAAAGTACTACACAAAACTCAAAAAGAATTCAGAGAGTGTTGCTGAAGCCACGGAGCGAATGGAAACAGAGGTGCTGGCTGGAAAATTGTACGAACTTGCCGGAGCACCAGTTGCCGATTTGCAGATGGGCACCAATAACGGACAGCCAGTGATGCTTTCCAGGATGGTGCAAACAAGAATGCCAAGTACTCCGTCTGATAAACAGGCAGCAAGGTCGCACTTCGTTGTGGACGCATGGCTTGCCAATTGGGACGCCCCACTAAATGACAATATAAAGATAGACAACAATGGTCGAGCAGTTCGTCTCGACGTTGGTGGTTCACTTGACTACCGGGCCCAAGGTCAGAAAAAGGGAAGTGGTGGAAGCATGGGATTCGGCAATTCAGTCGGAGAAATGACATCACTACAAAAGAGCGGCAACGTTGATTTCACAAATATGGATAAAGGTGAACTCAAGAAACAGACGCAAAGACTTGGCGCGATTACAGATGACCAAATTAGAAAAACTGTTTCAGCGATTGTTGGCGACCCTGCTCGAGCAAAAGTTCTTGCTGATACTCTGATTGCTCGCAGGGACGACATAATCAAACGGTACGGATGAGGCAAGTATGAAAAAACAACGTGACTATACGGCTTATTTGAAAGCCGAAAAAACAATGGAAGAAATGGAAAAGGAACTTAATCAATTGATTGATTATCCGCCATTTTCGGAAATTGATGATGGAAAAGATGATATGGATTATGATGGCATTAATCCAATTTGGGGATTTCCAAATTTGACTGAGCGAGGCTTGCAACTTCAACAAGCGGTGCGCGATTCAATATTGTCCATGAATGAGGAGACAAAGGGCGTCGATTATTATGATGTCGACCCGTCAGTTATTGAAAAGTGTTACAAGGGCGTTTTTGATGAGTTTAAAGAAGACCTGGACGAAGCACGTCTTTATCAAAAGCGCTTTCCGGGTGAGCGCATAAAGGCTCTTAAGTTCAATAAGATGAAATAGGTGCGCCAATGGCGACTGAGCAAGATACCAATTCGAAAGTGTTTGCGCTTCGCGTCGCTCAGTGGATTGGCTGTTCTGGCGCACACAAAATGCCGGATGGAAAATGGATGCCGTGCGAAACCCATGAAGAATTGCAAAGACTTTCTGAAGATTCAGAACCCCAAAAAAAGACATCATTTGAGGAAATGAATGAACGATACAAAAAACGCAAAGCCAAGGGCAGGAAAAAAAGAAGTGGATGGGAAAATTTAAGAGAAACAAAGCCGCTTGGTGGATTTGCAACACTTGATGGTGGCGGAATTGTTTCAGCACCAATAAATACAACAATTTATTCAGGTGGTGTCAAGGCCTATATTCCTGGCATATCGCCCAGAGACAATGACCCCGACGTTTTTGCAGATATTGAATCAGCAAGAAAACGTTCAAGAATGCTTGGGTGCATAGGTGTTAGGAGAATGCCGTCTGCAACCGGAAGAACAGTATGGATGCCGTGCACAAACAATTCAGATTATGCGCGAGTTGCCGGAACAACTTTTCTTGGTAGAAGAAATCAGCAAGAGGCACAAAGAAGAGTTATTAGAACCATAATTCGACGAGAACTTGGCAACGAAAAACGAAAGAGGGGCATGAGAAAAAAATCCCTTACAGAGGAACTTACTGAAACAAAAGGAATTGGAAAACTCATTGGACGAGCGGTTGCGCCGGGTTCGCTAAGCAGACGAATGAGAAGGTCTGTTGCAAAAATTGAGGGCGTGCTTAATCCGCTGGAGCGAAGAGATATGGACGGCGATGGATTCATTTTTGACGGAACCTGGAGGGAGATGCCAACCCCAAGTTCGCCCACAAGTGGTCTTGCTAGTAAAACACCGGAAGAGCCGCCAATCTGGGCTTCCCCAGTAGATAATCGTCGCTGGATGACAAAGGACAAGATTCAAAAAGGAGGACCCCTCAAGGCCAGAGAACTACTCAACTACGACCGATTGCGACTCCGCAAAGACAGAAATGAGCAAGCCCGCGTTCTTGGTGTTGGCAGGGATGTTATTGATGCGATGTATGAGCCAGATGCATCAATCGACGCATTCACCGCAGATAAATTAACAATGTCAGCCCTGCAATTACATCCAGCCTTGATTTGGGGAGAAGCATGGTTGAATTCCGACCCACAGCCGCCAAGAGAAGATATTAAACCAATTCGATTGACGGCCAAGGGTCAACCGGATAAAAGAATCGGAAATACTGTCCGTAAAAAACCCCTTGATGATAGAGACAGAAGGGTTCTTGAAATTCGCAAAAATGGGGGGACGCTTCAGGACATAGCCGACGATTTGGGTGTGAGTAAGGAACGAGCGCGCCAAATAGTAAATAGAGCAATCGAGAGAAACGAAAAAGAAATAGATGGCGGTTTGTCATCGAGCACCGAAAATACAATGACGCGCGGTGACGGAATGATTAGAAGAGATGAAAAGGGTAAACCAATAAGACAGGCCGACAGGAGAAAAGAAACACTACAAAATACGGTCAACAAATTAAAAGAACTTGGCTTTAGTGATGAAGAAGTAAATCTTCTGCTGACCGGAAATAGGGATACGCCAGTCGACATGGAAACGAGAGATGTTGATGTCGCGGCTGCCAAGAGAGGAAATTTGGCAAGTAAAACCACAGGCCTTTCTTCGATGACCCTCATGGAAATGGCAAACAGCAATTCTTCAACATGGCCCCAAAATCAAAAAACACACATAGTCGATTGGGCTAACTCAAAGCCATCGTTCAATGTTCCTTATGCGTTGGCACAACAATTCAAGAGAGACGGAAACCTAAGCGATAGGGAATGGAAGAGACTGCTAAAGTTTTATACTCAATTTGGACCGGAAAATAGAGGATTTCGCTCTTCAACCATTACGCCAAACTTTACTGATGTTGGCGCCAAGAGAATGGCACAAATCATTCTCGAAAGAGTAAAACAAGACAAAAGAAACAAGAAACCTGGAGAGCGAACGCACTATCACATAGTTGGACCTGGTGCAGTTGGAAAGAGCACGCTTCTTGAATACCTTGTCAAGCAGGGCCTGATACCAGCAAATGACGAGGCGGCGCACGTCGACCCGGACTTCATAAAACAGGGAATTGTGGGGTATAACGGTGGTTCCGGTTCGGTTGCTGTACATAGGGAATCTGCAAACTCTGCAACGAGAACGGTGAATAATGCCGCCGACGAGGGGATGGACATCGTCACCGAAGGCACTGGATACAGATTGTATGAATACAAAACAACTTCTGATGCTTCTTATAAAAAAACCGTTCACATTCCTTTTCTGCCGTTCGATAAAGCGGAAGAAAGACTAAAGAAGCGCAACAAAAAGGGTGGTCGACAGTTACCTGTTGAGCAAATAAGAATTAAGGGTCAACAGTTTTATGGTTGGTTGACAAATCACCTACAGAACGGTGAAGTGCAGAACATGTACATCTGGGATATGGACGTCCCAGAAGGCGCAGCGCCAAGAGTCATTGCAAAAATAGAGAATGGGGTTTTTCGGGCAATTGATGAGCCGGCATTTAAAAAATGGTCAGAACAATCTGGTGGACACAGAGGGGGAGATTCAAATCTTGCCTGGTTCAAAAGAAGATACCCAGAAAAATAAACAATCTATTTACACACATTGGTTTCCCTATATTTGCACAGTAGTTACACTACGCAACAATTATTTTCTGTATCTTTGATACCTAAGGGCTGGGTGCTTACCTGAGCCATGAAGCAACAAGTCCAAATACTCACAAGAAAGCAAGTCAATCACATGTCTACTCAAGACA
>Ga0194123_10000705_pt1 | contig 59720 bp, 58 predicted proteins | sample TA2MahsurfametaG_5_FD_155479 | JGI IMG/M metagenome (GOLD analysis project Ga0194123, IMG submission 155479) | Freshwater microbial communities from Lake Tanganyika, Tanzania - TA2015023 Mahale A surface | ecosystem: Environmental > Aquatic > Freshwater > Lake | place: Tanzania: Lake Tanganyika... | reverse complement strand
TGCTAAAATGTTAAAATGCTAAAATGCTAAAATGCTAAAATGCTAAAATGCTAAAATGCTAAAATGCTAAAATGCTAAAATGCTAAAATGCTAAAATGCTAAAATGCTAAAATGCTAAAATATTAAAACTTAGGTGCAATGCTTTCTCGGCTTTCTAGACTCTCTTACTCTTCTAGTTCTTCTTGTTGTTCTAGCTCTTTTTCCTCTTCTTTTCATAGTTTTATACAACTTTCCTCCCCCTCTGGGTGGCTGATGCATATTTGGATGTCTAGCTGCCATACTATCGTCAAGTGCATCTAATAATTCGGGAAACAGATCAAAAGCGGTGCCATCAATCTCGTCGTGTGATGACTCTTTTGATGAACTTAGATATGATGAATCTGAGCGCGAAGATGAGGAATCTACAGATGAATCCGACCATTCTAATCCTGATCCTGATCCTGATCCAGATCCAGACCCTGATCCTGATCCTGATCCTGATCCTGATCCTGATCCTGATCCAGATCCTTGAGCCACACTATGACGCTTGCGTGTCCCACGATGTACGAGTGATTGATTGGGTTGAGGTAGTTGATCTCGGCTAAGTAGTTCGTTGAGTGGTGTATTTAAATTTAATATTTTACTTCTAAACATACGAGATAAAAATAGTTGCCCACCACCTAATGGAATAGTTAAATTTCCTGCTGATAACTCATAATATAGATCGACAGCTAACTTCCTGTGTTTTTTTCGAATATTGCTTCTACTTATTTCTTTTGTTATGATTCCTAAATAATCGTCAGATGGTTCTAAATACAATAGTGAATTAATAAGATGAATTAATATAAACACAATTTCTGTATCATTCAACGGTTGAAACTTTGGAAATAGTTTAAGTGCTTTTGTAAATAATATAATTAATTCCATCTCGCGTGGACTACAACATAATAATGAGGGTAATCCATGTGAATCGAGCCTCCCTTCCACCGTTTCAGCATAATTAGGAGCATAGTCAGGAGCTCCTTCTTCGCCTTCACCTTCTTTTGTATGTAAATCAAACTCCAAAATTTCATCATCCCCTTTACCTTGTATTGTTGCAAGAGGAAAGGGTTCAAATTCATGTGCGCGATATGGATCTGTTCTATGTGAAAATAATATACGATTTTTTATAATTTTATATAACCTTGCCTCATTTGTCACTGCATTGGCACCACAGCTTTTTGCTAGTCTTTTAAAGTAGTTTACTAACTTTTTTCTAAACATAATTCCTTGTGTTTTTACTAATGCTGTAATGTTTTTATCATATAGACTCAGATTTGGCATAGTCTTACTGTTATATTGTAATAATCTTGTAAGTTCTTTGGAATTTATTTCAGCAGTTTTATCTTGAAAAGAAGAAAACATTTTAATATTTAATATATTATATATAAATATTAAAATAGTGCACTATAAAAAATTACTATTTTCTAGTTCTTCTAGCTCTTCTAGCTCTTCTAGCTCTTCTAGTTCTTCTAGTTCTTCTAGTTCTTCTATTCATAGTTTTATATAAATTTCCACCCCCTTTTTTAAATCCCTTTTTCTCTTCGCGTCCCGATGAAAGATAATTTCGAACTGCTCTAGGCACTTCTTGCCCTCTTGCTGCCTCTGCAGCAGCCCGTACTCTTTGTGATGTTTGCGAAGTTCGTACTTTATCTCTTTCTGCTGCCTCTGCTGCTGCCTCTGCTGCTGCATCTGCTGCCTCTGCTGCCTTTGCTGCCTTTGTCCGTGCTCTTTTTGCGGCTCGCTCTGCTTTCATTGCTTCTTCATTAGCACGCTGAGCAAGTTCATCTAAACTAAATTCAAGAGGATCAGAAGCCGAAGAAGGACCGGCAGCAGCAGCAGCAGCAGGATGACTTTGCATTCTATCGTCTAGTAGTTCTTTATTATTAACATTAATAGCACCTGTACCGATCAGGTATTCAAGCAACTCATCATCTTCTTTTTGCGTGGACATGGGGTTTTTATATATAAATATTATATAATAAATTGCTAAATATTAAAAATGTTAACTATTAACTGTTAAAAATGCTAAAATGTTAAAATGCTAAAATGCTATGTTGTAGCATTGCTATTTTACTATTGATTGTTTCGCTATGGTCAATATAGTACGTATGCAGTTTATGTGTAAATAAATATTTTATAAAAGTTTGTATAAGAAATAGCATAAACTCATTTAGATTTTTTTTTGTAAATGTTTTTTCACATATATAATAATATATAATACTAATTAGCAATACACCTTCGTCATTTGTATCTATTAATTGTTTATCTCCAATATAATCCAACATAACAGAATTAACTGTTTTTTCTATATTTTTTTGAGTTTTAAAGGGTGTTAAATACTTTTTTGTTTTAATATTTATAGTAACCTCATTTATTTGTTGTTGTTTTTCTTCTTTTTCTTCTGGTTCTTCTGGCTCTTCTGGTTCTTCTGGTTCTTTACAACAAAACACAACTAAATTAATAGTTCTGCTTAATGGTGTTGGTATTGGTTTTTTTCTATTAACCATTTCAGCAATATTAGCGGGTGCCGATTTAATACGCTTCATATATATTAATATATATATATTAATATATATATATTTAATATCAATTTTTTGCATATACTATTTCATAGAAAAATACATCAATCTACATCTGCAATAGCTGGTTCTTTAGAAGCTGATTCTTTAAAATCTTCTTGACTTGGCATACTTCCAGACATTCCAGACAATCCAGACATCATTGCCTCTTGAAGTGGTTTCATTGTAGTCAAGAGTTCTTGTAACTTAGTTTCATATTCTTCTTTTGTTGCTTGTTGATTTCTCTCAACCCAACACATGGCTTCTTCTACTTTATGAACTAATTCTAATTTTGTTTTTTCTTCAACGTTAGAAGTCAACTTTTCATTATTTAAAGTAGATTTAAATTGATATAATTGACTTTCAAAATTATTGCGTGCCTCAATTGTTTGTTTTGCTCTTGCATCATCCTCTTTAAATTTTTCCGCATCAGCTAACATTTTATCAATATCTTCTTTGCTTAGTCGCCCTTTGTCATTTGTTACTTTAATACTATCAGATTTACCTGTTGATTTTTCACAGGCAGAAACAGTTAATATTCCATTTGCATCTAAATCATAACTAATTTCAATTTGAGGAACTCCACGAGGCATTGGTGGAATTCCATGAAGAGTAAATTCACCTAATTTATTATTATCCTTTGTAAATTGTCTTTCGCCTTCAAACACACGAACAGTTACAGCCGGTTGATTATCTGCATATGTGCTAAATGTTTGTGACTTTTTGGTGGGAATTGTACTATTTCGCTCAATAATATTAGTCATCACGCCGCCACTTGTTTCAACACCCAACGATAATGGCGCCACATCAAGAAGTAATAAATCATCAATTTTGCTATCTTTTACACCAGAAAGCAGTGCCGCCTGAACCGCTGCTCCATATGCCACGGCTTCATCTGGATTAATTGATTTATTCAGTGCTTTACCATTAAAAAAATCACTTAATTGCGCCTGAATTTTTGGAATACGAGTTGATCCACCCACTAAAATTACCTCATCAATTGCAGACTTACTTAGACCACTGTCTTTAATAACTTGTTCCACTGGCTCAAATGTTTTCCTAAATAAATCACTACATAATTCTTCAAACCTAGCACGAGTAATTGTACTAATATAATCAATACCTTCAAATAAACTATCAATCTCAATTGTAGCTTGTGTTGAAGACGACAGTGTTTTTTTGAGATTTTCACAAGAAGATTTTAAACGACTGATTGCTCTCTTATTTTCACTTAAATCTTTTTTATGTTTTCGCTTAAAGTCTTGCACAAAATGTTGAACTAAGCGAGTATCAAAGTCTTCTCCACCAAGTCGAGTATCGCCTGCTGTTGCTTTTACTTCAAAAACACCATCATCAATGCTTAAAATAGTTACATCAAAAGTACCACCACCCAAATCATAAACCAGAATATGCTTTTCTTTAGCATCTTTTGTTTGTTCTAGTCCATATGCTATTGCTGCAGCCGTCGGTTCATTAATAATTCGCAACACATTTAGACCCGCAATAGCTCCGGCATCTTTTGTCGATTGGCGCTGCGAATCATTAAAATATGCCGGAACAGTAATTACTGCACTTGTAACTGGTTTACCTAAATATGCTTCGGCCGTTTCTTTCATTTTTACTAAAATCATAGAGGATATTTCTTCTGGTTGAAACTCCTTTAATTCACCTTTGTAAGTGGCTTCAATAAGCGGTTTATTGTTTTTATCAATTACTTTAAAAGGAAAATGTTTAATATCTTGTTGTGTAGATTGATCACTAAAAATGCGACCGATTAAACGTTTTGCATCAAAAATAGTATTTTCGGGATTTTGTGATGCTTGATTTTTTGCAGCAATGCCAACTAATCGTTCGTTGTCTGTAAAGGCAACATAAGAAGGAGTTGTTCTTAATCCTTGATCATTTGCAATAATTTCACATTTTCCATCTTTCCAAACACCGACACAAGAATAAGTAGTACCTAAATCAATGCCAATCGCAACCATAATATTATAAATAGTCATAATATTATGGTTTTAAATAAGTTTTGTAAAATAGTTATTTTGTTATTTTGTTATTTTGTTATTTTGTTATTTTTTACTTAATAAAAAGTTGATTGTTTGATTTTTTACTTAATAAAAAGTTGAATAAACATATTAATTTATATATTAGAAAATTAACACGATTATTTATGTTTTGTAACTCTTGATTCATTTTATATAATTTTAGTGTATCATGATTACTTAAGTCCAGAGTTAAAGTCTCTAAATCCAAATTTTTTATTAACGCTATTTCATTGTTTATTATAGCATTTTTAACTATGCTTAAAAAACTTGAATTCAAATTTAAATTTGTAGGGTTAAGCATAGTTTATAATTTTATAATTTTAATAGTTTTTTAACTTTTAATAGTTTTTAATAATTTTTATTAATTTTTATTAATTTATTTTTTACTATTTGAGAGATTGTATCAGATTTATTTATAACGTTTATTTTTATGTCTTCTTTTTGAACCACCTGAATTGCACAGCTTAGATTGGATTTTTTGTTTTGTCGTGTTAAATACCATATCTTTATACTCATTTACTTTAGCTTTAACTCCATTTAATGTTCCCATTACCCTTTCTTGTATACTAATTTCAGGTACATTAGATTGTGAAAAAAAGTTGGTTATATTTTGAAATGTGGGATTATTTGTAATCTTGTCTGTTAAACTAATGCTATATTTTTCTAAAAAATTGCCACCATTTTGTTTATAACTTTTATTTTTTCTTTTATTATGTTTTCTCTTGCGTGAACGCATAGTTTATATAGACTATATATATATTTTAATTGTTTTAGCGTTTTATTAAATTAAAATTGAGAAGACTTAGCAAATAAGTCAAAGATTTGTAAAAAAATGGACACTGCCATTTTAAATCCTAATTTAAATTATGAATTAGAATCTAGTAAGAGAGAATATAGTAATAATATTGAAACAAACTATGTTAAAAATGTTTACGAGTCCATTGCTACACATTTCGACAATACTCGTTCTTATAAATGGTCATGGGTTAATGAGTTTTTAAATAGTTTAAAGGCTAACTCAATTATATATGATATTGGTTGTGGAAATGGTCGTAATATGATTAATAATAATAGTAAAAACTTTATTTTCACGGGTATAGACAATTGTGAAAAGTTCGTTACACTCTGTAAATCCAAAAATTTAAATGTTATTAATGCTAATATGACAGCTATTCCTTTAAAATCTAACAGTGCCGATGCTATTCTATGTATTGCTGTGTTTCATCATTTAGAAAATAAAGAAAATAGAGTTAATGCATTATTAGAAATGAAACGATTAATCAAAATTGGAGGAAAAATAATGTTATCAACATGGTCTATTAATCAACCACAAAAAACTAGACGCACTTTTAACAATTATGGTAATAATATTGTATTATATAACAAATTTGGACAACTTTATGAACGATTTTATTACATTTTTAAAATTGATGAAATGCATCAATTATTTACTTTGTGTGGTTTGACCATTATTGATTACAAATATGATTGTGGTAATGAAATATTTACACTAACTAAAACATAATAAAAATACTATAAATTGATTTATTAATTTATTAATTTATTAATTTATTAATTTATTAATTTATTAATTTATTAATTTATTTACAAAAACCATAAGCATAAATTGTGATAGCAATTATTCCTAATACAAAGCCAAAATGAAATTTATATTGCATCTTTTTGTAAATAGCTAACCAGCCCTCAATTTGAGCTTTATTTGTTAAATGTAATAACATGTAGTCTGTTTTTGGATACAATATATAGAAAAAGTAATTTGTTATAAATGTTATTGTTGCCACAGTGCACACTTTTGGAAGTGTTGCTTTATTTTTTTTATCAATGAAAAATAAGTAATTTTCTCCAATATATAATGCTAACAATGATAATGCTATACCCAAAATAAAGCCACCATAATATATATTTTTTCGTTCACTTATTAGTGTTTCATAAATTGCTTTTTGTTTGTTTGTTAATGTTTTCTTAAATTCTGATTTATTGGTATCATTAACGCAAGAAAACATCATATAAATGTTGGCAATTAAAAATACTGATGCAAACAAGCAAGAATTAGCACACACCATTTATAATACTAAAATATAAAAAGTTATAAAAAACTTGTATTTTATACTATATTTGGTAAACTAATGCTTGAATTATTTTTAGAACTAAGTTCTTCGCATTCAAATTCTATTTCAAAACAATAATCATCATTTATAGATAATAATGTATTTCCATATATATCTATAATTTTCACTGTAAAATTTTCTATATTTACTCTCCCATTGTAAACTAATACATTGCTGTTAAATTCATTAAATTTGGTTGATAATGTGTTAGAAGTTTGAGGACAAGTAAGTGGGGCTATTCTTGCTAACACTTGTGATTGTATAACATTTGCTTTTTGACATATATAGTTGCTAATTATACAATTGTTATTGTCTTCAAAGCAAAAGAAAAATGGTAATTTATTACTCATAGTATTATAAGCTTTTGGTGATGTTAGCGTTAATGGTCTAGTAGTACTAACTGTATCAGATTTTATAATACTAGTAGTAAAACCTAAAATATTAGATAATGCATAATAACCATTTGCTGTTGATGTAAAATCTATGCTATAAGAAGTTATATCATAAGAAAGTTGATTAAAGCTCAACTCAAATACACTTTTATTAAGATAATTAAAAGAAAAAGTTAAATCTTTCAAGAACTTTGAACCGGAACTATCTTCACTTAGTAAGCTGTTTGCTTTTTTTTGTATATTAATGTTTATAGATTGAGCCATTACCATACTTTCTTCATAATGACCATCGTCTATTATTATTTGTGCTGAAAAATCGCAAAATGATCCTACAAATTTTTGTATTGTGAAAAAATTGTTTAATTTTGAACTATGTATTAATAATGGGACTTTACAAGTTAATGATATAAGTTTTGCTTTTATAACATTTATTGTGCGTTGGACATACATTTTACAGTTTGTTGGATCTTCATTTGAATATATTTTTTGCTTAGTATCAAAGTAAAATTTCTTTTTTCGTAATACATTAGTAATTACAAAATTACTTAATGGTTGTATAATGTCATTTGTTATAGTGCTTGTTATAGGATCTGTTTCCATATTTAAACCAGTAAACCCTTCTTTAAGGTTGTCGTCGTCTTCGCTCATGTCATTATTATTTGTTTCTATATTACTATTTGCATTAGCATGTAGCATATTATCAAATGAACTATTATAACTTGATAAATAATTTAAAAGCTTGTCTTGTATATTTAAAAAAAATTCTTTTATTGTTTCATTATTATTGAATACATTTGTTGTTAAATAATTAACGTTTATTATTATTTGTTCTCGGGTGAATTCTTCTAATTCAAGTAAATTATATAATTCTTCAATACTATAATCATCAATATTAGTATTTATATTTTGTAGATTTGTATTAGATGTCATACTATTAGTGTTATTATATTAACTAGTGTTATTATTTAACTAATAATAAAATAAAATAATATTATATTATTAAGAAGCATGTCTAAAACGCCTAATCCAATTGAGCTTAGACGCAAGCGCATTAGTCGTCAAAAAGAACAAGAAACACATGAACAAAAAGAAGAAAAAGAAAAACTTATTAAATCAATCACTACTAATACTACAGAAATAGAAGATAAAAATTCTAATATACTTGACTTTGAACTTGATCATGACCTTCTCCAACATTTTCAACAAAAATTTCATGGAGTAAACCTAACCAAAATCACAAGTAAGATTGCTAGAGAGTTACTACAATTTGAAAACCAATATGAGCTTAATGATATAAATTTAACTATCTATTTAATCAGACTTAGAGAGACAAATACAAGATTGGTTGAGCTAAAAGAAATAATTAGTAAAAATTACCCTTTCTGTATAACATTTAAAAAAATATTTGATGAAAGTAAACTAATGATTAGAATACTTATTACACAAATGTTTGACTCTATAGGCAAAGATTTTGACTATACAGATTTAGAATCTTTACAATATTCTTCAGATATCAATGACATTTATATGATTCTTGAAGACGCTGTACATGTATATAATTATCAGCTTAATCTTGTTATTACATTCTACCTAGACCCCAATACGAATAAAGAAAGTGAGGATGAATTAAAAGAGCTCATTCTTGGCGCGTTTGATAGAAACTTGGCTGCAGTCGAAACTGTTTTGATATATCCGGAACCTACCGGTGGTCCCACTTCAAGTTCTTACGATGATTATGATTATAAACATCTTGGTGGTGTTAAACGTCGCCGTTCAAAATTTCCTAGTTATAAATATTATTTGAAAGCCGTTAAAAGTTATTCAAAGAGAAAATTAAAGACATTAAGAAAAAGGCGTAACTACAAAAAGACTAAACGTAGCAAATACTAAACTATTACTAAACTATTATATTGTCATCTTTTCTTGTAGTATACATATTTATTAAGAATCTTACAAAATTATGTTCTTCATTATTTATTACTCGTAATGGTATTTTTTGTATTCCTTGTCCTCTTTTACAGTGATATGCTGTTTTAAATAAGAAATGCTCTAATAGGGTTAGTACTTGTTTCTCATTATTTGTAAAACTGTCTTTGTCAATTCTAATATGTGATTTATATATAAATCGATTGTAGTTATTATCACTATAAATTTTATAGTATTTTCTATTTTCTGGTGTTAAGTTATTTTTTATAATACCAATTCCCTCTATGCTATTTTTAGTATTATTCATTTCTATTACCATTATTGTTGTATCTGGTAAAATAGCGTCTTTAATTTTAATAGGTGTTCCATATATACAACCTTTACTTTCATTATTCTTGTTTAGCCAAGTCCTATTTTCATTATAGGTTGTGTCTGTAAAGCGCGTAACACATATTTCCATAAATCGAAATTGATTTTTATTAATATTTAATAAAAATCAATCAATTTTTCTTAAAAAGTTGTTTTTTCAACTTGATTTCTCTTTTAAATAATAGCACTCTATGTTAATTGTATCACTACATTGGTCTAAATGTTTCTTAATAACATTTATTTTCTCATCATTTTCATATTTATGCAATATGTCATTATTTATTGAATATATAAATTTATATTTGCTAATATTTTCATATAAGCTAGCATGTTCTATTATAGCTTTTGGATTTGTTGAGTTAATAATTACATAATTGTCTATTAGTGATATATTTAAATTCAAACTCTTATTTATTAACGGTAATACAAACTCTTTTATGTTTTTGTTTTGAAGTGCCTCTAATTCGTTTACTATTTTTATAATATTTATATCTTTTTCCTGAAAAATATCTAATAAAATATTTTCTACCAATGTTGAATTATAATTATTGGCATATTTTTCTTTTAAATGTTCTCTTATTTTTCCTTTAATACTTTTTGAATTGGTGTTATAATAATCACCTACTACGGTTCCTAACTCTTTTTTTTCTATTAATAATAATTTGTGTGTTTTCAAATAATTTTTATATTCTTCTTCAATTATAGTATATATAGTATTTTTTATGATTTCCAAAATAATGCTGTTATCCAATGTCATAATTTATTAATAATATTAATAATATAATATTAACTATTTATTTATACTTATTAAATTTATTATTAACTATTTATTTATACTTATTAAATTTATTAAATTTATTAAATTTATTATTAACTATTTATTTAATGTTATTAATTAATTTAATGTTATTAAATTTATTCTTATTTAAATTAATAGTTATTTACTATTAATATATATAAATTATTTATGACTTATAAAATAAGTTATAGTACAACTAAAAATGCCTTTTTAAATTGCAATTGCAATAAAATTAGTCTTACTAATAGTGTTAATACTATAATTATTAAAATTAAATTAGTAAAAACTATAATTTTTGATTTATATTGTAAAATAAAATATTTTGTTTTTTTTATAGTGTTATTAAATAGCGTTTTGGTTAATTATTTATATTACAAATTTTTTAACAATACAAGTAATTGCTTGATTATTTTTTTAAGTTATAGTGTTAATCTAAATGGTTGTATTATTATTAAACTAATTCAATGGACTAATAATCAACTATTATTTTTAAAAAACAACAATGACAACAATAAATTTATAAATCAAGTATTTTCAAAATATTATGAAAATTGCTATATACATAGTATACACTACACGAAATCCTTGTTTTTTGAAGAATTTGGAATCAAATTTGATGATTTTTTTGAATTAGACACTAATTACACTATTAAATCGGGTTCAATTGCACAAGTTTATAAAGGCATTATTAAAAATCCTAGTCTTAATCCTAGTGTTAATCTTGGCATTAATCCTAATTTGTATGTTGCTATCAAAGTCGTTCATCCGGAAATAAAATATCAACTTATTTATCCTATATATTTATTTAAAATTTATAACTTTTTAGTTAACAAATATAAGTGCTTAAAAAAATATAATTCTATTTTTAATTTTGATGCTTTTTTTATTAATTTAGAAAAACAATTAAATATGATTAATGAATATGCTAACAATGAATATTTTTATAATAAATATTATAATCATAATATTATTGTTATACCAAAACCTTTAATGAAAAGCAAACATTTTTTAATTATGGAATATATTGAAGGAGAAGTTTTTGAAACACTAAACATTAGTACATACAAAAAGCAAATTATTATTTGCTTAATTGCACTTTTTATTAAAGATATTTATATGTTTGGAAAATATGTACATTCGGATTTACATGATGCAAATTGGAAAATATTACGACAGCATAATCCGGGTTGTGATGACACATATAAAATTATTATTTATGATTTTGGTTATGTTATAGAAAATAATTTGAACGAAAATGTTAAAAAAATTATTTATTATTTGGATATTAATAATATTTATGAATTGGGAAAATTGTTATTTACTGAAGTTCAAAATTTAAATATTGATTATTCAAATAGTTTAGAAGTAGAACTTTCTAGAGAAAAATTTATTAATGAATTTATAAAATATAATGAACAATCTTACCCATATACTGATAGCAATTATATTGCTGTATATAATTTTTGTCTTAATAATGGTTATAAACTAAACAATAGTTTACTAGATTTATTTATTTGTACTATGCTACTTCATAAATATTTTAGAAAATATATTTTTTCTATTTTTATTCAGGAAAATAATACATTTGACCAAACCGCTTATTACAAATACATATATAATGTGAATTTATATTATATTACTATATGTGATAAATATGATGTTTTTTATGATGTAAAAAATTACATTAATAACAATTATATAACCAATTCTTTTTTTCTTGATACTATTAGTTATAATAATAATTATTTTGATAGTTTACCAAATAGTTTACCAAATGGTTTACCAAATGGTTTACCTACTAATAATGAGTGTTATATTGCTATTGATATATAATTTAGTATAATTTTTTATTATTGGATAAATTGGATAAATTGGATAAATTATTTTATATTATTTTATATATAAAATAATTGTGTTTATATAATACTATATAATGGGTGCAACTTTAAAAGATATTTTGAGAGAGTTTATAATTAAAATGAATTATTATAATAAAATAGTAGGAGTCGGTGCATTAACAGACAAATTATTTGATGGCGAGCATGACAAGGTTAATGACATAGCTAACTTGTTAGATAGCTTGTCGAAGATTACAATTCCTTCTGCAAACACGTTACTCGAGAAAAAAGATAAACTACATTCTATTGTTCCAGATATAGTTTTATATAAATCGGATGATGTAGCAAATAATGAGAATTATAAGAGAATAGTAAAGTTATTTGAAGATGTGACTGATGACACCAGAATAGATGAAAAATTTAAGAAGGCACCAAACCCACTTTTATTTTTAGTTCTTGACATTTCTGTTCACAATTTTTCTAGTGAGCATATTTTAACCAACGATTTAAAAAAAGTTAACCACACAGCAGTTACAGGAAAAAAACCACTCCCATTATTACTTACTAAAAAAGAAAAAAAACGTGAAGGTGAAGGAAAAGGTGACGTTGAATCAATGAAAAAAGAGATGCAAGCAAAATATGAAGAACTAACTACAAAAACTTCTGCTTTAAAAGAGAATCCTATTTTTGTATTAATAAGGTCGACTGCATGGAAGAATAAAGCTGATGAACATCCCAACGTAGAGACTTTTTTTAATGATATAGTAGAAAACCTACATTTGGAAGATAAAATGAATGAAGCAATGAGCTATATTAAGATTAACTGGATCTTAGGTGAAAAAGTTAAGGGCAAATATGCTGTTACGGATGATCTTATGGCCGAACTAATAGCAGACGGTGGTGAACAGCCCACTGGGTATATGGTGCGAATAGGCGAGATTTTTAAATTTTTTGAAGATTACAAAAAAAATTATAGTCATTATGAACAGAAAAGATTAGCAAAATTTTGTAGTAACATAGCAGATTTAAAGGCGATTTTAGCAGACGAACAGTTTGCTAAATATGAAAAGGTATCGTTAGCAGAGAGAAACCAATTTAATAAAGAATTAGCAGAATTTAATAAACTGATTGATGAATTTATTGAGTTACAAGATAAATTCATAGACAGTTATAAAAATACATTCTTTAAACAAGCTATAGATGAATTTAAAAAAATTACAGATGAGTTGGAAGCTGAAATTGCCGCAACCCCCAATATTCCTGAAAACGAAGCCTATATAAAAGAATTACAAAAACAAATAACTGAGGGAGCCGCTGAAATAAAAAAAAAATTACTCACGACTACTGGAGCTGAGCCTGCAAAATTATCAGAAGCAGAGTTGGAAGCAACTAAGATAGCAATTACAGAAAGAGAGGCAAATATTAAGGAGCTGGACGCCAAGTTGGCTACCAACCCCACTGATGCTGAAAAGAAGACGATGAAGGCTAAATTAGAAAAGGAAGTGCTTTTCTTGAAAGAGAGCCTTACTGCTAAGATAGGTGGTTCTATACAAAAAGGTGGTGTTGCTGATTTTAATGATGAATACGATAAATTTGTGGCATTAAAAGATAAAATATTAACACTAATAAATAGCAGTGATAATCCTAAAAAAGCAGATTATGAGGCCAACAATAATAATCATACTAAAATCATGGGCTATTATGATAAATTTAGGACTCATATTGAAACAATTGAAAACCATATAAAGACATATGAAGGTATAGTAACAGCGATTAGAGAAGATAAAGCACCTGAAAATGCAATAAAAAAAACAGGAATATATAATTATGTAGGTATTTTAATAGATGAGTTTATTGAATACGCGAAAACGCTTGATCGTTTGTTGGACTCGATAGAAGTAAATATGCGTAATAGTGAATTCAACGTATATAAGTATGATTATGATAAGCCATTGCCTGAGGAACAGATTCCTGAAATTAAAATAATGGTAGACGCAATAAACCCGTTTCTCAAGAACTTTAAAGTACTTTTAGATATTGAAGAAAATAAAAGTATATTAACAATTACAGAAGCAAATTCTTGGATATTTACCCTTCCTAAAATACTTAAACCTCTGGAACAGATGGGCAAAACATACACGTCCACAAACTTAGAGTTTTATAATGACTTGATAGACTTATTTATTAGCAGAATATTATTGGCTCAGGCAGATAGAGTATTTGATCCAAAAAATTTACTCCCAATAATAAACATTAGATCTATGATAACAGTTTATACTACTTTTCTTGCAATTAAGTTTGATATTAATGAAGAGAATGATGATAAGAAAATAGTTTATGATGCTGTTATTGGGTCTTTGTATTCAGTACTCCAAAATATAATTAAAAATCAACTGGACGACTGGGCTCCCGATTCCAATCGTCAACAGTTTTTCGATAATAAAGCTACAAACGTACAAGCATTCATTAAAACTATACCTCTAAATAAATCATATAAAGAAACACGCAACATATTTATTCAAGAATTTATTAAGTTACTTATAGTAGAAACAGGCAAAGCTGTAGAAATGAATGTGATGCAATTTATAGTTTTTTCAAGAATTGTATTAACTGCAATATTTTTTATTTCCAATTATGAAATTAGTCAAGCTAACTTCAATACTTTAAAAATTAATTTGTTAAAATTTGCAGCTATTGCCTTTGGTGCTTGGATCGGGGATACAACGACACAAATAACTGACCTTGCTAGTGCCTCACCCGAAGTGAACACTGTGTTAAAAAAAATAATAAAACTAGTAAATAAATGCTGTGCTCCACTTGAAACTCTTACATATGAAAATAAAAACACCTTATCAAAGACTTATGGGGTGGACCCGATTAAATCTACTACTGTTGACCCAGGTACTGGTGCTATTACTCCTCCTCCTAGTGCTTCTGGTGGTATACTAGAAGACACAATTGCTATAGAAGCTACTTTTTTTACATTACTTATATTTTATGCTAGCTATGATTTTGGTATTAATGATGACATTGTTACTAAATTTGGCTCCAAATTTAAAGACAAAAAGTTTGATATAAAACCATTTTTACTATTTGATAGTGAGGAATTTGATATAATTAGAGAAATGAAAATTAAAGACTCAGACTTAGATCCACATGTCTTTGATTTAGCTAAAGAAAGTTTACAATTATTTCATGTTGGTTCTATTGGATCACTATGGGACTATAGTAATGGTAAACTAACTATTTTATTAAAAAATATGTCTTTAGTTAATATGTATAATGAGTTATTTAAAAGAAAGTATAACTCAAATAAATTATTCTTATTTGAATGTATTAATGCACTCAAATGTTTTAAAGCATACATATTAGAACCAAAAAACAGTACTATAAAATTTGCCATGTCTACATTAAAAGCTATAGAAATTTTACTAGTTAAATTATCTTTTTTATTGAATAGCGCATTTGAACCAAAATTTATACCTGCTGATAGTGTAGTATTTACAGTTACAATTAATAAAGTAGAAACAAAATATACAATTAATTCGCCATATGAAGTTACAACCCATTCTACAAGTAGTGGTGGCTCATCATTGCTTACAGCTCGTAGTGCCGCTGAAGCTCGCGCTGAAGCTGAAGCTGCCGGTCCCAGAACTCCTCCCCCTATAAGAAGGGGACCACCTGAAGTTGGAGTAGGCGGTACTACTTATCTAACTGGTCATGATGACGCTCGCGCTTATCGCATGGGTAGCCTTGATTATTTGCCATTGTATCACAAGAAAACAGAGAATGATGATCATGTTACACGAATGCATACAACTGAAATAAAGTTACCAATTATTCCTACTAAATCAAGTAAAACCCAGAGTAAAGAGCGTGGCACTAAAAAAGAACCCAGTGTTAGAAGAAAAAAAAGGGCATCATCAAGATATACCAATAAAATAAAAAAATACTAACACTAGCATTTAAATAATATAGTTATGATAATGATTTAATTTATTAATAAATCTTTAAAAACATTTTTATTACCTTCTTATTATTATATAAAATAATAGTATTTATATAATATTATATAATGGCTGAAGATCCTAAAGCTCATAACGTTTTTATAAATATGTTTTTTAAAGATTTTATAACAAAAATTAATTTTTATGACCAACTTACAACTAATTTACAATTCGAACGTAAAGATAAGAAAACTATGTTTACAGAAACAATTAAAGGTTGTGAATTTGATCCTAATACTACAAAAGCTTTATATGCAATTAATATGGTAGAACAACCTCATTTTGCTGTTACTAATGATTTATTGAAAGACATTAGTAATTTGCACAAAAAAGATTATGGCTCTATTATTGAAAAAATAACAGCATTGTTTGATTTTGCTAAAGAACCAGAGAGCAATGCTTTGACCCGTCTCTATACATTGAATATTGAAAAAAACTTAAACTTGATGGTATTTTTAGCATTTGATATTTTTTTTTACAATGTAAAACATTACCATTTGTTTAATGCTCGGTTTGATTTAAATAAAGGCACTAGAGAGACTGAAGTTAATGTAGAAAATCTTAAATTCATAGATAAACTTCCGCGCGGTGCTAAATTTTTTACATTACTTATTTTTTATGCTAGTTATGATTTTAAAATTATGGATAACAATATTGCTAAAAAATTTCGGACTAGATTTGTGGGAAAAAGTTTTGATATACAACCATTTATGCTATTTAGAAATGAAGACTTTCAAAAAAGTGGTGATTCGGCCTATTTAGATCCACATGTCTTTGATTTAACCAAAGAAAGTTTACAATTATTTCATATTGGTTCTATTGGATCAATGTGGGATTATACTAATGGTAAACTAACTATTTTATTATATAACATGTTACAACAAGCTGCTTATAAAGAATTGTTTGAAGTGCGTTATATTTCAAATAAATTGTTCTTGTTTGACTGTATTAATGCAATAAAAGATTATAGAGCATCTATTATACAACTTAGTATATCAGTACAATATCCATTATCTACATTAAAAGCTATAGAAATTTTGCTAATCAAATTGTCTTATATTTTAAATAATTTAGATAATAAATTTTTGATTTCCGATAAAATAAAATTTGATTTTACTTTCAATGGTGAAAGCTTGTGCTATAAAATTAAATTTCCAAATGAAATTGTGCTTGCAAAATCTTGTGCTGGAGCGGAAGAAGAAGAAGAAGAAGAAGAAGAAGAAGAAGAAGAAGAAGAATCGGTACCACCACTACCACCACCATCAGGTAAACCAGGTAAACCAGGTAAACCAAAAGTAACCCCCGTTCCTGCGGGTAGTGCTGTAACTGTAACCTGGAGTATTAATAAACCCACCATACCTGTTGATGATACTCTAAAAGAGTATATTGTAACTTGTTATCCTCCGACTGGGACATCAAAAAAAGAAAAAACTTTTCCTAGCACATCAACATCAGTGCAATTTGATGAATTAACTAATGATATAGCTTATACTTTTACTGTAAAAGCAAAAACTGATAAAAATATTGTAGGAAAAGAATCAGAACCATCTGACTCGGTAACACCAAATATTAAAGTAGCACCGCCACTACCACCAGTCCACCCACCACCACCACCACCACCACCGGTACCACCAGCGGTAGCAGCAGCGGTAGCGGCAGCGGTAGCGGCAGATGCGGCAGCAGAGGCGCAGGGCGTCGTGGCGGATAATGCGGATCTGGCGGTGCAGGCAAAGGTTGATGAGGATGAAGCGGCAAAAGCAGCAGGAATACTAGGAGATGTATCTGCTCGGCAGAGTGCTACAAATAAATTTATTATTTTAGGATTAAAAGCTAACGCATCAAACGCCCGTATTCGCTATTTTCAATTGAAAATAACAGCGGGTAACTTGTGGATACGTGCATATAATATAGGGGCAGATCCACCAAACACAAAAGCTAAAATTCAAGAAAAGACTGATGATAATAATGAATCTATGCAAAGTATTACAGAGTTACAACATGCATTAAAAGTAATAAATGATGAAATTAAATTGTTAAGAGAAAAAATAGATGATGGCACATACTTTGACGATCAAATACTAAAATATAAAGTAATATTAGATAAAGCAACAGTAATAATTACAAATAAAAGTAGTGCTATATATGATGCGTATAATACTGGTCTAATAAAAGCAACATTCAACCCTGATCAGTTTAAAACTCTGTTTGAAACTGACCTTTTTAAAGAATTACAAGATGAAATACAAATTGCTTATAGTGAAATAATTAAACAACTACCAGTTTTAAATGATACTGATAATATGGGTGATGACAATGAAAGTGTAAAATATAATTCAGTGGACATGAAAAGTCAAGTAGAGATGATAGTCAATACTCTAAATTTAGGGCCAGCAGACAGCAAACAAATAAAAGAGGTTATTAATAATAAATTGGATGAGCTAATAGATGGATGTAGTGCACAAAATAATAAAATTCAACTTAGTGAATATATAAAAATACACGCCGAAAAATTAAAAAAAGAAGATATAGTATACCTTAAATCTATACATGACAAATTTATAGAAAGTATAAGGGTACATCTAGATGTTTCAGATACAAATAAGTTTAAAATAATTATACAAATGCTGAGTGATGATACAAAATTTGGAATTTTGCCCGACACACTTGACAAAACCAACATTGATAAGATTAAAAAAAATCCAAATCTACTATATTGGAAAGTTACTAATTTTCAAACTAAAATTGTAAAATATCTAGAAATATTAGAAACATACAAACGCTTTAAAGCAAATCATATACATCATCCAAATAAGCTAGAATATAAACGAGATAGAGAGAAACTGACTTTATATATTTTGAATTACATTATATTATTATATAATAACAATGAAAATTCTTTTGATTTTGTTACACTATCTCATGATGAAGTTTCTTTCTTTGCTGAATTCGTGGTTTCAGTTACACAAACACATGAAAAGTTATCACTAGATCATATTAATAGATTAGAACGTCAATTTAAAACTTATAAAGCTAACAAGATTAAATCTTCTACAGAGATCAGTTTTGCTTCATATAAATTATTATATAAGATTACAGAAAATACGGCGATTGACACAGAAGAGAAGGTTACAAAACCAGCAGACAAGTTAGACCTTCATCGTAGTTATGACTTTAGTTGGCCTAGTAATAAATTAATTATAATGATAGGCGTTATATGGGAATCACTGGAAAATAGGGAGACTACATTTTCTAGCTTTTACGGAACGTATACCAAGATTGGGGGCAAGCGCTCTAAAACATTAAAAAAGATAAATGTGTAATATTAAACATCTATAAAATGATTATAATTAGCAAAAGAATTAGTTATTGTCAGGTTTTCTTCATGAGAGAAATTAAAAAAAGTGCTTATTAATTTCTCTCGCTCATCAATATTTAAATCTAATAAATTTGGAAACTCTTTTAATTTATTAATATTTGGTATAAATTGAAATGCATAGCGTTCTAAATAACGCATTCTGTAATTAGTTGTTGAAAATATAAATAATGCAGTTTTAGTTGAGAGAAATGCTTGAATTTGTTGTAACTCATTAAGACTATAATCTTTAATGGTTAAAATATAGTTATCACGCGACGATATACCATAAATTCCTGAATTATCTAAATATGGAAAACCATACATTTTATTTGCCATTATTAATTTTGGCACATTTGAGAATGCCTGACTATAATTTGAATAATTTTTTATTAGTAATGGTGTTTTTTTATAGAGTTTGGTGGTTTTAATATTTATAAATTTATTGATTTCTGATAATTCATTAGAAAATAATGAATTTTTAGGAGGGCTATTTGATTTGTACACTTTTAAAGCTCCTACTTTATCCACATAATACAATAATTTATTTATAATATTTATTCCGCATGTTGGAATAGGGTAATGTGGTCTTATGAAATAATCTACATAATTTTTACAACAACTATCATAGACCGTTATATTATTTTGTGTATTATTTTGTACATCATTTAATATTCCATAAAAATAACAAGTTGGAGTTTGGGCTTGATATGAAAATTCTTTTTGTGTTTGCGTTGTTGATAAGCATACTAATGTTTTAATAGTAAAATTGTTTTTTGTGAGTGTATTGTACAATCCCGCTTTATCTGGTTTCATCCACAATGTTGGTATTATTAATGCCAATAATCCATGTTGTTTTAGTAGTGTTAAGCTCTTATTTACAAAATCTACATAACTTTGCTTTCCTTCATTCGTTTTTTTCATGTTATTATTTGTTGGTGTTTTAATCTTTCCGTCTATGTTGTATGGCGGATTTCCAATAATTATATCATAAACTCCGTTATTATTTATAGGTTCAATTGTCAAAAAATCACGTGCTATTATATTTGCTTTATATGATAATAGTTCATACAGTTTTTCAATATGTGGTGGATATATTTCACACATAGTAATCATATTTTCAAGTATGTGTGCTTTGCGAGTTTCTATATTTGGTATTATTTCGCTCAAATCATTTAATAAACGATTATATAAATTTAAAGCAAATGCACCATTTCCAGCTCCGCTATCTAACCATTTTATATTTGGATTTTTATAATAATGTTTTGGTATTAAGTCTAGTATTTTATCAACAAGAGGTTTTGGTGTATAAACAATACCGTATTTATTTCTAATTTCACTACTAATATTCATTATTAGTATATAATATTGAATATTTCTAATAAATACACAAAAAAAATTTATGAATGATCTTTAATTTTGTGTCATTAACCTTATAATAAACTCCTCATTCTTTAAGATAGAGTTTAAAATTGGTTTATAATGCTCTCGCAATTGAATGTTTGATTTTCCATTTTTTAAATGATTTAATGCAATCCATTGTATTTGCTTTTTTTCAAACAATCCATTTTCTCCATTTTCAATAGCACTTTTTAAATGGATTTCGGCAAATCTATTTACATTTGAAAAATAAGTTGGTAATTTTTTATCATAACTTATTTTAAAAATATAGCTTGTATATCTATCAAAACTAATTGAACTAATTAGGTTATCTGTTACTTGCTCTTCTAATTCACTTTCATCGCCCAAAAAGCCATTTAGTTCTTCGCACCCTTCTCTGATTGCTGTTTTAAATGGTTTTTCACCTTTAATTGTACTTCCTCCAAAATCAGACCATTTATTATTCTTTCTTTCTTGCCCTAATAGCAAAAATATGGCTCCTTTATAAAGTGCTATTGGCAATATTCCTGCGCCCATCTTATTATAAGTTAATGCTATTTAAAAAACTATCAATTTTTTTGTATATTTGTATTTTTGCGAAAAAAAATGTTCTTTTTGGGTTTTTTGGGTTCATGGTTTACGGTTCATGGTTTACGGTTTACACGGTACACACTTAAATAGTAACAATGGTTTTCGGCTGAACTCCAAGAACATGTTGCTTTTTGTTTCCAACTGTGCTTGCACTCACATAGTTAGAGCAATAATGCATCAATGAAGCTCTGTATCCTATTTTGACCTCCCTCTTAGTAAGGTTCTTGTAGTCCGGGTTATACACGCGCTGTGTATTATTCGTATTAACCATCACTGGCCAAAACTTCCCCGTTTCACAATAATTAAACCGAGCCTTAATAGAGGGATCCAAAATCTCTTCCTTCAATCTGGTTGCTTCTGGGGTAGTAAACCACTCCTCGAAATGCACGAACGCTTCCATACGATTCTTAACCAGGTTTTGAACAAAATCTACATGAGATACCTTGCCAATATTGTGCTTGGCAAACATCGTCTTGACATATTCCTCGCTGGTGTTATAGCTAATCAAGGGAATGTAAAGAGAGGTCATCATCATTTCGCTTTTTGTTCTCAGGCTATAACATTAGTGTTAAATAAATATATTCAATTTTTTTTAACTATAACAACATTTTCTTTTTATTTCTTTTTTACTTCTTTTTTACTTCTTTTACTTTTTTTACTTCTTTTTTAAAAAACAAAAAATTGATATACTATTATTATTAGAGTATTAGATTAATCATTAATAATGGATATTAATAATAAGAGAAAACATATTATTAATAATTCTAATAATTCTAATAATTGTAATAATTGTAATAATTGTAATAATTGTAATAATTCTAATAATTGTAATAATTGTAATAATTCTAATAATTGTGAAAGAATTATTACAAAACCATATAAATTATATGAGAAATATTATAATATTATTAACTGTGATAAAATAGAGTTAGTAGATAATCATATTTATTTTGATAGTTTAATCAATAATGAAAGTATTAAGTGTTTAATAATGTTTATTAATATTATTATTAAAAATAAGTACTTATTTTCATTTAACGATTTCAAAATTTATATTCATATTAACAGTAAGGGTGGACTATTTTATGAATTAATGACTTTTATAAATTATAGAAATGAATGCATTTATGAAATAGTTTCTATTATTAGTAAAGAATGTTATGATAGTGGATTTATATTAGCTTCATTATGTAGTTATAGAATTATTAATAAAAATGCCAAAGTGTATTTAAGTAAAATACACTGTGATGTACAAAATAATCTTTATTGGAATTATTTTAAGCAATGTTCAAATGAGCATTGTGAAGACTTTAAAAATTTATTATATGATGTATTGTGTATTAAAGTTGAGTCAAACTTAACTCCTGAAAAATTAAATGATTATTTGAGCATTAATGAACCAACTGTTTTGTGTTGGAATTCAAAAAAATATAAAAAGCTTGGTTTTGCTGATGAAATTTTATGAACTGTTTTAATTATAAAAACATTCAAAAGTCGCTACAAAACTCCAATCTGCATTGTTTAAACTAAATGGTCTTCCGTATTCGTCAAGTAATTGAATTCTTAATTTATTAATATCAGTAGGACCAAAATATTCTCGTATATGTTTTTGTGTAAATACAAAATCACCTGCACTAGCCGCTTGTTTAAATGCTGTTTTTTCTTCTAATATTGACAATATGTTTATACGTGCTATTATGTTTGGTGCTATTAATGATTGTGCTGCTACTGAAAAATAATTTCGTGAACTTGATTGAAAATCATCAATCGCTATATAAATATAACGCGGATAATTAATGTTACATATTCGTTGTGAATAATTGGCACTTGAATCTACTATTATTGACGCATTTGTAAATCCTAATTGCCATCCTAATTTTTGATGTAAATAATTTTCATAGCAATTATATTTTATATTATAATTATTAGAATTATTAGAATTATCAATATCAAAATCTATTTTATATGATCTACTAGACTTTAGCTGAAAAAAACTTTGTCCTGTTCTACTATCTAACTTAAATGTTAGATTTGTGCTTATATCAGAATTAGGACACTCTTTTAATGCAGCATTAATTTCATCTTCAATATTGTATGCTATAATTTTTGGGTAAAACTGGTCGGTATTAATTCGTGCTTCATATAGTCCACTTGTTAATATTATAGGATATAATGTTCCTATAAGATTATTTCCTGATAGTTCTTGAATTGTAAAAACATTATTATTATTAAATTTTGAAATATTATAATAAGTAAGTGGTATTTCTAATGAACTTATTGACATTGTTATTGCCCTATTAATTGTTTCGGGTAAATTAATAATATAATTATGACTAGTATTATCTGGTAAATCATAATTCGATCTAAATAAACTATCAATTGTATATGTTCTTTTTATAATAGACTTATCTATTACTTTATTATTTTCTAATAATGTTTTATAATTATTATTTTTGGTTTGTATTAGAAAATGATTTCCATCATATTGATTTACCAAATTAAATTTTTTTTCATCAATCTTTTCTAAATTGTTTATTAGTTTATTACTAATATTGTCAAGAAAAAGGTATAGTTCTGTTTTTTGTGTATCATCCATAGCACTGTCTTTTATGCTTTGTGTTAATGTTTCTTTTTGTTTAATAATATTTTCATTAATATAATTAGTTGGTAACTTTAATAATTTTTCAAGTTCAACTATTGTGTAATTATTTATATCTAAATTTATGTCACTATGCATATTAATATATACTATTAATATACTATTAATATACTAATAATTTATTATTAATTAGTATTTTACTAATAAGTAATAATATTCAAATTGGCAAAACTTACTATTTTAATGTTTTCTGGATTTACTATGGTTTCTTACTTTTCTACGTTTTCTGGTTTTTTTGGATTTTTTGTGTTTTCTTGATTTACCGCCCATAGTAAAAAAAGTATATGCTCGAGGCGTTAATCGGGTTCCTGTATATAATTGATGTCCTAGTATTGTTCCTAGAATACCTGTAACTGGGTAAGATGGTGAAATAGCAAGCGAGCTTAATCCAATTGTACAGCTGCTTGCCATTAAAAGTAAATTGCGTAATAATAATGCCTCTGCTGGACGAATGCCAAAGCGGTCAACCCATTCTTGGGAATGGAATGGTGGTCGCGTTATGCCAAACGGAGGAGGGTTGGGAACTATTATTCTATCTATTCGATCTACTAATGCACGAATAGGTGCTCGCAATACTGTTAATATTCTAGTTAATATGCTTATTTCCTCTCTTATTCTTTCTGCATTAGCTGCTTGTTGTCTTTCGGTGACTTCTCGTAGTCTTAAATTTGCTATTTCAGCATTGTGTCGAGCTCTACGAGCTGTGGCTGCCCGAGCTCTGGTTGCACGAACTGTGACTACACTAGGAGGGCGTTCTTGTTGTCTCAAAATTGCGTCATTTTGTTGTTGTCTTAAATTTGCCACTCGTTCTTCAATTTTTCGTGCCACTTCTTCTCTAAATACAGGATCATCTGCAAGCAACATTATTCGTTCTCCACAATTGTTATTATCAAGATGTTTAAGAGATAGTATGGGTGTTCTACAAAGTGGACATAATAAATTAGGGGTAAAACCCGAAGCTCTGTACATTTCCAATGCAGCTATACAACCAGTATGAAATATATGATTGCAGTTGGTTTGGGAACGTGGTGAATTTTTTATATCATCTAAACAAATTGCACATGTTGCTGTTTCATTTGTGTCATTTTCTTCAATTCCTTCAATAGTTCTTTTCCTGCTTGAACGACTAACCGGTGGCATATATATATATATATTATATAATTAACATTTTCTAGAGTTTTTATGTTTTTTGGCTTTTTTGGTTTTATTATATTTTTTAGATTTATTTTTCTTACCGCCTTCTATGCGCACATACATATTAGGCATAGTGCGCATTCTAAGTCTATGCAAAGTGTTTCTAGCACGATCATAAGTGTTTCTAGCATGATCACTTAACTTTTTTCTAATAGTTTTACTTCTTCTACTTACACTGTCTCTAATGTGGTGTACGCCCGATTTAAATCTTCCTAAAAGTGTTTTAGCATCATCAAGAATCTGTTTTATAGTAGTTTTTACTCTCTCTGTTTCGAGTAATATTAATCGTGTTTTATTTTTCATTGCTCTATTATATGCACGGTCTTCTGGCGATATTGTTATTCCTTTTTTTCTTTCAAGAAAGAATTCAAAAAAAGTGGTATAATATTCAGTTGCATTACTATAGTCATTAATTGCTATGTTATTATTTCTAACGGCAGCTTCATATTGCATTTCAATAAATTCGAGTGAGTCTGTTGGTTGTGGAATTTGAATGTCTAGTAACATATGCGGGTATGGACACCGTGGTCCTAAATTGTCCTTATAAAATGAATAATAATGATCAATTTCGTCGAGGTCGTCTGCGCGTTGATTTAAACGATACATTATTGATGGAGTATTACCAGTTGCAGTACCACCAGTTGCAGTATGTATTAGTATGTCATCTAGATTTTCTGGCGCTTCGGGTAGTTCTGGTATAGGAGCCTTAGGATTAATTGGCCACAGATTAATACTATTAAAGTTATTTCTTGTTAAAGTACTTACAAAAAAAGGTTTACTGCAAAAAGGACACATTACTTCTTCTGCTACGTCAGCTAATGTTTCTTCCGAGGGGGGCGGTTGGCGATTTTGCCTTCGCCGCCTTATTTCTGCATCTTGTAAAGCTCTTTGAGTATGTGCTATATGTCGGTTTAAACAGTCTGTGTGAAATTTGTGATAACAATTTAATAAAATTGTTACATTATCAAAATACGATTCATATTCTACGAGACAAATAGTGCATATGTCTTCATCGTCCCTTAAGGTTGCGTCTGTCCAACCTGTTTTGTTTAAAAGTCTTTTTGGTCTTGGCATATTTATATATTAAATATATTTAATATTTTCTAAGTTTTCTGGATTTTCTGGATTTTCTGGGTTTGTCATGTTTACCACCTAATAATTCTTGGTATTCATCTTCATCTTCATTACGCATTAATAATCTATTTTTTAGCTGTTTTACTTTTTTCATACTTTTTTTCATACTTTTTTTTATACTTTTACCGATTGTTGCTAATGTGTTTTTTGCATTCTTTGTTCTATTTCGTAGACTTAATTTAATGCTTCCTATACGGGTCTTGGCATAATCCAATTGTGATTTAATATTTGCTTGATAATCAATTATGCTTTTCAAGTTTTTAGTAGCTTCACTTAATACTTCATCATAATGATAATCAATTATGCTTTTCAAGTTTTTTTTGGCTTCAATAAATTCTTCCCTAAAGTTGTATTCTTGAATAGGCATATAATTTATGGTTCTTAAATTATCCTCTGCTCTTTGTTTTAACTCTGTTGCATTGTCATAAAGTTCTTGTAGACCATTAATAGTTGTAGATTGTTTTGGAAGTTCTTCTATAATTTGTGCAAGACTATTATTTAAGTTCTTCTTATCAAGATAATATAATCTAGCTTCAGCAAGAAGCCTTCGTAATCTCATTAGTGCATATAATTCTAATGCAGTCGAATTTTGTTCATATGCAATAGCTAATATGCGTTGATTATAATCCTTTTCTATTGGTAATTGTTGTCGTCTTAGTATAATTTCTAAATTTCTTTTAAAAATAGCATTATAATTATAGTTTTGAGCATTAACTAAGTCTCTGTGTGCTATTTTCACATTTCTCCACGACAACTCAGCTAATTCTTCAATAGTTTCAATAGGTATGTTTTGTTCATTTGGAGGTATTTCTATTTGGTCTATAGAGTGTATTGGACATAGTTCACCAATATTAACAATAGTAGTTCCACGATTATTAACTAATCGAAGGGGTTCATTATCCGATATTTTTATAAAAAAATCTAAATCATCTTCTGGACTTAATCTTATATAATCTGATGGCGCTGTTATATCAAATGGCCAGTCTTGCATAGTTATGATACGGCGAGGCGGTACAGGTGGTAGGTGCTCTTCCAAATTAGCTGGATAATCTATTCTATCAATTTCATTTCTACATAAAGGACATAATCTTGGCAAATCATGTTCAAGATTAAATATTATAGTACTTTCTATACAGTCTTTATGAAATTTATGATTACAAGTTAATTGTTTTAGTGGAGTTTCATCATTCATTGTACTATAACATAATGGACAATCTTCAGGTTCCATTTATATAATATATTTATTTTTTTCTTGGTTTTTTTGGTTTTCTGGATTTGTCATGTTTTCTGGATTTTCTGGATTTATTTTTACCGCCTTCTATGCGCACATTATGCATAGTGCGTCTTCTTAACTTATTTCCTAATGCGCGCATGCTTTCTCTCAGATTTGTTTCAAATAGACTTTTTTTAAATGATTGATAACGGTCATTTGTTGTTTTTGCTATGCTTCGTCTTATTGATTTAAATGTTTTACTGGGTTCTTTTTTTACACTTCGTGTAATTAATTTAATTCTTCCTGAAAATGTTTTGCTTTCTTCAAAAATCTCTTGTATTATAGAGTATATTCTCATCGTTTCATCATATCGATATTTTGTTATACTATATATTTTTTTGTTATATAATTTATCTAAATCCGACATTATTATTCCTTGACGGTGAAGAGCGTCTATAAAAAAATAATCAATATAGTCGGTTGCATTAATATGGTCATTAAGTGCTATATTACTATTTCTTAGTGCTGCTTTTAATTGTGTTTCAATAAATTCTAATGAGTCTGTTGGTTCTGGAATTTGAATATGTGGTAAAAAATGTGGTAATGGACATCGTGGTCTAAAATTTTCATAAAATTTCTTATTGTCTTCCTCTACACCACTCCTATAATATTTATCTATCATCGCTTGTTGAGACTTAGTATTACCCAGTGTTCTATATATTAGTATATTATTTACATCTTCTGGCGCTTTAGGTAGTCGTGGTTCAGGAAAGTCTAGGTTAAACGGCCATACATTAATACTTTCATATGGTTCTAAACTGTTTAAACTAAAAAGACTACGACATCGAGGACATGGTATTTTCATTTTCTCTATTATTTCATCTAATTCTCTTCTAGTGGGGGGGGGTGTACCTCTTTCTCTTGCTACTTCACGTTCCTCTTCTTCTAACTCGGTTTTTTTTGATTCTATATAATCTTGTAAACACCCCGAGTGAAATTTATGCAAACAGTTTACTATTACCGTAACATCATTTAATAAGGGATCAAACTCATTTAAACATATAGAACATCTAGTAGAATTGTCCCAATAATAGAGCATATTATATAATATATATATATATTATATAATTTGGATTTGCTTATGGCTTCACTTATTTTACCACAAACTTTAAGGTTGCCTACTATTATGAAAACATAGTTTTCATAGTTTTAATTTATTTTCAATATTAAATTGTTATTTGTCTTCACTTCTTAAAATTTGTCTTCTATCTCATCTTGATAGTAACCTAGCACCACCCAATTTTGATTTGTTAGACTTTTTTGATTTGTTAGACTTTTTTGATTTGTTAGACTTTTTATGTTTACTACCCCCGTGTCCTACACTTTCATCTTCATCTGAATCTGGCTCTTGTTTACGTATTGATAATCTCTTTAATAGTCGATATCCTTTTTTTTTTATAGTCCTACCTATTGTTGCTAATTTGCTTCTAAGATTGTTTGTATTACTTTGTTTGGGTGCATCTAATTGTGATCTAATATGTGCCACATATTGTCTTATTCTAGTCAAATTTTCTGTTGCATTAGTTTTTATAGTAATGTAGTTAGGATTAGGAACACGTCTAAATATGTTCTCGTCGGGATAATATACAGACATTAGCATAGGGTGTCTGTTTATGTCTCCTTCTAATATCTCGGCTCTTCCCATTAACACTCTTGCGGTTTCATAAATTTCTTCTAGACTATTAATACTAGTAAATTCGGTTGGAAGGCTGTCTATAGCTTGTTTAATTTCACTATTTAATCTTATGTTGTGCAAAGCATAGTCGTATAACTTTGCATTTTCTAAGTAGTGTCGTACTACTTTTAGTTGTTCCAATGCTACACCATGTTGTCTTGTTGCAATTTCTAATATGAGTCGATTATATGCTTCTTCCATTAAAAGTTGTGGTCGACGTAGTATTCTTATTACATCTCTTTTAAACTCATTATTATTATTATATTTTTCTGCATTTCGTAAGTCTGTTACTGTTGTTTGCCAATTTCTCCATGCTGTGTCAAATATATTCTGAAGTCCAACAACATCCATATTTTGTAGAGGTGCTTGGTCTATAAGGTCTATTTGATGTATTGGGCATAGTTCACCAAGATCAATAATATCAAATCCGTACTCGTCAATAAACCGAAGAGGATGATCGCGAGATATAAATATTTCAATAGCTTTCTCTCCGCGATTTACTCTGTCAGAAGGGTTTGGTGCTCTTTGATTAAATGGCCAGTGTGCGCCCGTCAGATGGAAGCGTTCATGTATAATCGGTCTAGGGGGGGGGAGGGGTTGAGGTTGTACAACTGGTAAGTGAGCGTCCAAATCTTTTGGATAATCTGTTCTATCAATTGGTCGTTGACACATTGGACATTTTGTAGGCAATCTATGTCTTTTTTGAAATAACATGTAGTCATCTATACAGTCTTCATGAAATTTATGATTACAAGTTAATATTTTTTTTGGTTGTTTTGATGCAGTTTCATTGTGTTCATCATCTTCATCGTGCATCAATTCGTAACATAATGGACATGTATCGTCTGTGGGATCTGCCATATATATTAATATATATATATATATAATATACTAGATTTTATTAGTATTTTTGCTTATTTGAGATACTAAACTTTTTCTTCTAATGCGTTTATATTTAATACAAAAATATAATAAACTCTAAATTCTATAAAATTGACTAAATATTAACACTATTAATAAATAGTCATAAATAGTCATAAATAAATAGTCATAAATGAATACTAATATTGAGGATTATTTGAATAATAGAAATAGTATTGGAATTAGTGATCATAATAATGTTGATATTTCAACATTAGATATTAATAAATGTAAAATTATTTTTACAAAGTTATTAACATGGTTAGCCTCTAATCCTAACTATTTAAAAATGGCAAATAGTGCTACTTTATATAAGCAATTTGAGCTATTATTTAATAAAGAAATTCGACTATCTAGAATCCCAAATATTAAAAAATCTATATTACTAAATGTGTTAAATAATTTGTTAGAACCTTCGGATTTTGATGACTCGTTGTCAACTCATTTTGAACTATTAAAACTACTTTTGCGGAAAAAACCGATGCGTAATATTTCAGGCATTACTAGTATTACACTTTTAACTGCCCCCTTTCCTGATGGTCAAAAATTTAGTTGTAAGCATAATTGCTATTATTGTCCGAATGAACCTGCACATGAAGGCAATAATTGGCAAGCGCAGCCGCGAAGTTATTTATATCATGAACCCGCTGTATTGCGAGCAAATCAGCAAAAGTTTGAGGCAATTGGACAAATGTTAAGTCGGCTTGATACATACTTTAGCAATGGTCATGTTATTGATAAATTAGAAATCATTATTGAAGGCGGAACATATACTGAGTATCCGGTTGCTTATTTAGAACGCTTTCATCGTGATATATTTTATAGTGCAAATATTTATTTTGAATTACGCAAAACCTTTTCCAATTATGACAATTGTTTAAATGATAAGCTCAATATTAGTTTATTGTCGTCTATTCGCGATCCATTAACAATTGAAGAAGAAATTAAAATAAATAAAACAGCAAAAGTTCATATTATTGGTATTTGTATTGAAACACGACCCGACGCTTTAGATGATGATTGGTTGTTGCGTTTTAGGCTTTGGGGAGTTACACGCATTCAATTAGGAGCACAACATGTAGATAATAATATATTAAAGAAAATTAATCGTGGACATAGCGTAGAACAATTAATGTGGGCTATGCGCTATTTGAAAGACAATTGCTTTAAAATAGATATTCATATTATGCCAGATTTGCCAGGTTCCACTCCTGCTATTGATAAGGCTATGTTTGATTATGTATATAGTGTTGTTTGTCCTGATCAAATGAAAATATATCCATGTCAAGTTGTACCTTGGACAATTATTCAAAAATGGCATAATGAGGGAAACTATATTCCTTATTTTGATAATGATCCCAATATGCTTATTGATGTTATTCGCTATGCTATGACAACGTGTCCTTGTTGGATTAGATTACCTCGCGTTATTCGCGATATTCCCTGTTCTGTTTATGTTGAAGGTGGAAACAATATTAGTAATATGCGACAGCTAATTGATAATATGTTACAAGGTGAAGATGTATATTCTAATGACATACGTGCCCGTGAAATTGGGCGGCATTGTTCTTATTATGATAAGCCCGCATCCTATAATGTTTATCATGTTATGGGCAATAGTGGAAATGACTATTTTATTGCATATGAAAGTAATGATGGTCGTGCATTATTTGGCTTTATTAGGTTGCGTATTGTTGACCATGAAAACAATTTGACTATTTTTACTATTCTTAAAAAGCGTGGAATTGTGCGTGAGTTACATGTATATGGCGATACTGTTGCTGTTAATACTTATGGTAAGCATGGTTGTCAACATAATGGAATAGGAAAAGGGCTATTGAGTTATGCTGAGCGTCTAACCATGGAAAATGGACTTTTTGGGATTGCTGTAATTAGCGGGGAAGGTGTAAAAGAATATTATGAAAAAAAAGGTTATAAAGAGGTTGATACATTTATGATAAAAGATTTTTGGACTATTTATGTTGTGTTTTATTATTTAAGAGCCAAAATAATTTATTATTGCGGTTTGTGTTTTTAATTTAAGATTTTATATTACCATTTTGGTGTTGTTGCTTGTCTTGGTGTTGGGGGAGGCGGATTAGGATGTCTAGTTTCTGTGTCTAGGCGTTGGTACTGCATTATGATGTCTAGTTGCTGTGCCATTTTTTTTAAATCATCTTCATCTAAAAGCATAATGGCCATTGCTGAATAATTATGTAGGTCGATGAGTGTATCTCTTAGTGATTCACTATCTACTAAACTTACGCTTTTTGTTGAAATGGATTGAGCGCGTGCAATTTTGTCTCCCATTCGAACTAATACACCAATTACACCATAATTTGCAAATGCGTCTCCATAGTCTTGATTTTTTCTTTTGAATAATTCTAAACCTTCATGTTGAACTTTAATCATTTGTTCTACTCGTTTATCTGTATTATTTGTCATGTTATTTGTCATGTTATTTGTAATAGTATATATAGTTTTATATAAAATAATATATACTAATCAATTTTTTATTATATAGTTTTTTTATTTACCGCCACACGATTTACACGATTTATTTCCTTGTACTATTAAAGGTGAATAGTTTCTATTTTGTGTTGCACCTAATCTCATAAAATAACTAGTTTGCCCTTGTTGTTGTTGCATTATATATTTATTTTGAATATTTGTTAATTGATTTTGACTATATAAGTTCATTTTCAAAACCGGCATGTATTATTTATATTTATAACTATAAAATTATAATATTAATTATTTTTTATTATTTTTTATTATTTTTTATTATTTTTTATTATTTTTTATTATTTTTTATTATTTTTTATTATTTTTTATTATTTTTTATTATTTTTTATTATTTTTTATTATTTTTTTATTATTTTTTATTATTTTTTTAAATATTATGTATTTTGACAATTTGCAATACAAATACTATGTGTGCTTATTGAATAGTATTTTGTTTTATTTCCTTTTACTGCCACGGGTGCACTAACCGGTTCTGTTCTTAATATTATTCCTTTTTTCTTTGCTAAATATCGTGCATATGAATTATGTTTAATATCTATTCCTGAATTTACTTTTTGAGAACTATTGGAACTATTATTTGTTGGTCCGTGTTTTTGCGCACGATCACTTGCATTGTGCCATGGTTTATTATAGTTATTATTAATTATGTCTGTTGTTGTTGTTAACGAGCTTAGTACTTGTGTGAAATTGGAACCCGACGTATGTAACACATTTTGAATGGCTTTTTGTGTTTGAATAGCATTATGAGAAGTTTTACCCTCAATAGGACATGCTATTGGTTTTTTATATTTAAAAGCGCTATTATTATTACTTGAAAATTGAGTAATGCTAGTTGAACATTGTGATAATGGATGTATTAAAAATGATGCTTTGGAATTAAAGTATATTTTACTTGTTATATCTACATCACTTATATCACATAAAATCACATGAGATGTAATATTAAAAGAATTTTTGCTTAAATCTTTGGGATTTTTATTATATTTAGTATCCGGAATTGGCATATACTATTAATTTATATTATATGTTATAAAAATTGAAACAATATTCATTTTTGTAAGTCTTTACAATAATGAATAATGAATAATAAATCACATTATTGTTGTAATTATTGTAATAAGCACTATGTTATGAAAAGTGCTTATAATAATCATTTACTAAAGTGTAAGTTTGCCAATTTTAGTTCTAAATTTGAAAAGAGTTTTGATAGTGAAACTATTAGTATTGATAGTCTTAAACAAAATATGACTATTAATAATTTGTTTGCACTTGTACTAATGTTATATAACAAATATGAAAAAATGGAATCTGACTATAATGAGCTTAAAAAATATATAGCAATTGTTAAAAATAAAATTAATATTGTTGATTATTTGAACATGCATTATAGCTCTTGTACTAGTATAACAGAGTTTCTTGACTCCATAATATTTAATCAAGAAACTTTGAATAAAATATTTAAATATGACTATGTTGATGGAATATTTAATATATTAATAGACGCTATTGAGGGTTTAAATAGTGCGCAAATGTTAATTCCCATTAAATGCTTTAGCCTTAAAGAAAACGTGCTATATATGTTTGATGATGGTGCATGGGCAATAATGGATGATTCTAATTTGCGAAAGTTTATAAAGTATTTTGACAAGAAAATTTTGACACAGTTTGTATTATGGAAAACCGACGCAGAAAAGTTGTTTGACTCCGATACTTTTGGAGAGATTTATATACAAAATATGAAGAAAGTTATTGGTGGTAACTTTGAAAAGAAAAATCCTGTTTCAATGATTAAAAGTCGGCTATATAAACATTTAAAAGTTGATTTAAAGAACATTGTCCATTATGACTTTGTTTAAGTTTTGTTTGCTATTTTCTAGATTTTTTAATTTATTACGGGTTATCTGATTTAAAGTTATTTTTTTGAGCTTCAAATTGTGCTATCGACCACTCTAAATTTTTTCTCCCTTTACTATCCTCTGGTAATTTTATTACTTCACTAGTAATTTCTTCTAATTTGCTATTCATGGTTGTTTCCAACCCTTCTGTGATTGTGCTAACTCTTCAAATGATATAGTTGCATTTTCCCAATATGGTGCTCCGCCTCCCATATGTCTTCTTCTGTATGTTCTTCTAATTTTTTTGTTGCGTTTGTTGCGTTTGTTGCGTTTATTGTGCGTATTTTGCTTTTTACCTAAAGTTCGCCTGCGTGCCATTTTATATATTATTATAATAAAAATTTTTATGTGTAATAAAATTGATTAACTTATATTATTATTTTTCTTGAAATATTAATCTGTATACGCGTTGCTTAATGATGTATGCGTTTTTACTAGAAGTGCTACCATTGCCTAATGAGATTGTGGAACTTATATATGGGTTTATGAAAGTGAATGCAGCAAATACAATTGGTACCTACTTTAAAACAGCTAAGCAGTCTAATGCTGCGTTTGTATATTTGGCAAATTATAGAGTTCATTATATTTCTATAACTTCAATATATTCAATAAGGAACAATGCTAATTATGTTGCGCATTATCTTAAAGATGAAGTTATTACTAAATTATATAATAATTTAATTATTATGTATAAATCGCATTATAGTAGGGCCAATTATTCAAGAAATACTTGGCATTGTGTGTTAAATAATATTTCACAAATTTTAATGTATTACTATAATAGATTGGCATTTAGTGATAGTTTAAAAAAGAATAATGTTAATTATACTTATTTAAAAATGTGTATAGAACTATGGTTTAAGTTATGTCAAAAATACAATTTCTATTTAGCGTTATTTTATATTGATAGTGCTAAAAAAGTTAAATGCACTGTTAAGGCAATTCAATTGAGAACTATTAAAAACTTTGCGGAGTTTAGAGTTTCGCCGCTAGTTACTATGAGGTCTCAAGATTATTGCAAAAATCTTTGTTATAGTAAGTTAATTGCTCATCATAGTCTATTGGGTTTGGATGCATATTCACGACGGCTTTATTAGATTTTTGTAAGGTGTTTTGTATGTTTTTTAGATTTTTTAGATTTTTTAGATTTTTTAGATTTTTTAGATTTTTAGATTTTTTAGATTTTTAGATTTTTTAGATTTTTTAGATTTTTTAGATTTTTTATGCTTTTTTGTTCTTCTATATTTACCACTTGCTCTATCCAATCTTAATCTTTTATTTCTTTGATAATTGGACTCGCAAATATCAAAGTTCCATATATAGGGTGTAAATGGATTTGCTCTTGATTCGCTAGCTAAATCAAGCATTTCAGGTTCTCGATCACGCTGAGGAAATGGTCCAATCTTAGTTTTTAATTCTCTGAGTTTAAATTCATCTAAAATTGTCATATCGGAACCCTTAAAATATATACTAAAATATTCATCTAGTAAATCTGACTTTGGTATTACTAAATCTAATGATTTTCCCCACCATGTTTTCCACTCTTTAAAATTTTCTATGTGCCTGGGGTGAAATAAATCTAATTGATTAAAATAATTAATAAGCCTATTATAGAAATTTACGACATTTGCGCGACCCATAGTAGGGTTAGTGCCTAAATATATTTTTTCAAGTTCTTCTTGTGTCATACAAAATGGGAAACCTTCTGGTGTTTTGTCTCTTCTTTGTGTCAACCAATATGGATAATCAGTTGAATCAATAGGTGCTAATTCTTGTTGGAGTAACAACCAATCTGGAGTTATAGGTGGAACTGTCTGTGAATCTGTAGGTGGAAGCTCGTGTTTACGTTTTCTGGTAACTCGTCCAAGCATATTTGATATTTGTTTCATCTTTTTTATAATGTATTTCTCTCTAGGTGGCTCTGTAGGTGGATCTGTAGGTTGATCTGTAGGTGGCTCTGTCGGTGAAAGCTCGCGTTTGCGTTTTCTGGTAACTCGTCCAAGCATATTTGATATTTGTTCCATATGTTATAATATATATATATATTATAATATAGCGTAGTGTTAAAAAAATTGATTTGTAGATTTGTAAATTTTTATTGTTTATATTGTTTATATTGCTTATATTGTTTATTAGTGAGAGAATAGTTATATAAAAGCTTTATTTTATATGGTGGCTAATGCTAATAGATGCGCTTGTATTACGCTCAAGGGTCGCAGATGTAAGAAAACATTTAGTTTTGTTTGTAATAAAACTAAATGCTGTACTATTCATGCTTCTAATACATATTTGAATTATGTTTTAACTATTCAAAGGGCGTATAAAGGGTATATTTGTCGCAAATATGTTAAGTTGCTTGCTAGACTGCCTTGCGACATTCAGCGGAATATAGTGTTTCATATACGTGAGCCGCTGTATAATGCTAGGAGAAATAAGTGCATACAAGCAATACTCTGTAAAAGGTTTGTTACGATTTTTGGAAGACCTGAAAATATAATGTCCGGATTTGTTGTGTCTAATGCAAATGCGTTTTTAGGAGATTATAAATCGCGTGTCTTAACAATGAATAAAACACAATTTGGTGAACACGTTTTAGATATTGCGCATTTACACAAATTATATGTTAAATATATGAGTATAATTGACACTAATTATAACAATATGTTATATATTATTACTAATATTGTAAACAAGCATATACAAGAATGTGTACATTACTATCATCATAGCGGGACACCTTATTTATATAGTGATGCCGAAATGTTAGCGCTTCATAGTAATATGGCTGAATTACAAAATAGTATTAGTGTTTATAAATTTGAATATAAGCGCAATTTACATATGCGCAATTTACAAAAAAATAGTAGTATTTAAAAATTTGAATATAAAAGTGGGTGTTATAATGTTTTGACTGTTTTGACTGTTTTATTATAAAAATTGAAATCTTTTTTTATGTTAAAATGTTTTATATTTTAACCTTTAATACTTTAAAAATGGCTTGCTGCGAAGTATGTTGTGAAAAATACAATAAATCAACACATAATAAAGTTACATGCGAATCAAGTGGTTGTGGTTATGAAGCCTGTAAAGTATGTGTAAGAACTTATTTACTTGGAACTACCAATGACCCCCATTGTATGAATTGTAAAAATCAGTGGACTTCGCAATTTTTGGTTAGTAATTTGAATAAAAGTTATATGGATTCAGATTTTAAAACGCATCGCAAAAAGTTGCTTGCAGAAAGAGAAATTAGTAGAACACCCGAATTAATGGTATTAGTAGAAAGAGTTGCCCGTATTGAAGAAGAGGAAAAAGAGTTGGCGGTTCTCAATGAAGAATATGAACGAGTTCGTAAATTAATGCATGAAGAGTTGAAAAAAGTTAATGCTAAGCGAGAGCGCATTTTTCGGATTAGAAATGGTGATGATGCAGAAAAAGATGAGCGTAAAAAATTTATTATGCCTTGTCCTGGAGATAATTGTAAGGGTTATTTATCTACTCAATATAAATGTGAGTTATGTAAATTGTTTACGTGTCCAGATTGTTTTGAACTTATTGGATATACTAAAGAAGATGAGCATGTATGTAAAGATGATAATATTAAGAGTGCTGAATTAATTAAAAAAGAAACAAAAGGTTGTCCCAAATGTGGGGTGCGGATTTTTAAGATTTCGGGATGTGACCAAATGTGGTGTACTGAATGTAAAGTGGCTTTTAGTTGGAATACTGGCAAAATGGTAGTAAATGTTAGTATCCATAATCCTCATTATTATGAGTATATGAAAAATAGTAATGTTGCTGTTACACGAAATCCTGGCGATGTATTGTGTGGAGGTTTATTACCACATACTCAATTTCGGTTTATTACAGCATATTTGAATAATATGGATAAAACTGTTGTTAATATTAATGTTAAATGTGTTGAACGCTTTGAAAAATGTGTTGAATTGAATAGTGATGTTAAACAGTTTATTGGACTATTAAATAACTATATTGACGGTGTTAAGCATCATCCAGGTAACGAAGAATTAACTGTTATTAAGATCTTTATTAATCTTGTTAGTGCGCTTCATAGATTAATTAATCATATTACTAACATTAATTTGATGGAATGTAGACATAATGTGCGTAATTTATTAAATCATGATAATTTGACTGTTGATTATATATTAAATAAAATAAGCAAAGAAAAGTTGGCAACTGATATTTTTAGAAATGATAATATTAGGAGAAAGAATGTGGAATTGTTGAATGTATATGAGTTACTTAGTGTGGTTGGAATTGAGCGTTTTAATGTATTATATGATTTTTATAATAAGCATTGTACTAACAATAAATGTTTTGAAAAAGTATATGTTGACTTTTTGGGTCAAATTATTAAATTTGTAGTCGAATATAATCAGCTTATTGATTATTGCAATGATCAACTTATTGAAATTAGTTATACATATGGTATGACTGTTACTTATATTTGTTATAATGATTACGGTTATGCTATAAAAACAAAGAAGTTTATTCAAGCAGAAATGATTGAAAGCAAAAAAAAACAGGAAAAACATGTGCTTACAAATAATAGCGAGGCTTCGGGTTCATGCAGTTATAGCAATAATTATAGTGCTTAAACTGTTACTGTTAAATGTGTTGCGTATTTTTCTAAAAATTTGTCTAATTGAATAATTTCAATTGAACTATTTTTTTTTGCTTTTGTAATTTTTGTAGTATTTTTTAATACATTTCCAACTACTAAAATATTTGTTTCTTTTGTTATACTTGTTTCTATGCGTGCTCCTAATTTTATTAGTTCATTTGTTAACTCTTTTTTTTTATAAACTGATTTATCAAAATCAGATAGTACAATTACTTTATTTTTTAAAGTGTTGACTTGGTCTGTCTTTGCTTCGTTTGGTTCGTTTGGTTCGTTTGGTTCGTTTGCTTCGTTTGCTTCGTTTGGTTCATTTGCTTCGTTTGGTTCGTTTGGTTCATCTATGTGTCTTATTTTCTCTATGAAATTATTAAATTCGGGTATTGCTTTTACGAATTGTCTTGCTGTTTTATCTGCAAATCCTTTGATTGCTTTAATTTGTGCTACTTTTTCTTCTTCAGACAATGGTGATGTTAATATGTTTGGTTGTGCTTCTAAAATTGCTCTAATTGTTTTTTCGGCAAAACCTTGACCAAATATGTTACATGCAGATGCTATTTGCGATATGCTTGCTTTTTTTACTTGACTTTGAATTGACTTATGAATTTTTGATGCCATTTTTTCTTTAAAACCGTCGACTTCCAGTAAATCTTCTATACTCATGTTTATGATTTTTTCAATTGTATTTGCTCCGCTAGCTATTATTTTTTTTACGTTTTTATCACCCAATCCTTCTACTTCTAGATCCTTAAAGAATTTTATTATTGTTTTTTCAATTACACGTGGATCTGTTTTATTATTTACTAAAATAATATCTGTATGTGTAGCATTCCAAATATATTCATATTCTGTGCTGTTTGGCATTAACGGTGTTTGTGCTGGAATTAGCACTTCTGCAACATAAGGTATTACATCGCCGCTTCTTATTAATTTAACTAATGCACCTAATCCTATGTTGTTATCTTTTATAAATTTAGCATTAAATCCTGTTGCATATGTAATTGATACACCCCCAATTGTTACTGGTTCAAATTGAATGCGTGGTTTAATTAGTCCATTGGAAGACACTGTCCATAATACATCTACTACTTTTGCTTCAATTTCTTGATCGGTTAATACCATTTTGAAGGCAAACGCATGTTCCGGATTTTTGCTTACTCGTGGATATACATTATCATCTATACATATTATACCGTCTATTGAATAGCTATAACTTGTTCTATATTCTAATAGTTTAGATGATAAATATTCATTTGTTAATTCTTCGTATGTAATGTTTTGAATATTTAATACACCAATTGTGTTTAATTCGACTGCTTTATTATATTGTTGGGAAGGTGTTAAATTTATTGGCATTAATACTTCATAGGTTACAAAATCTATATCTTGCAAGATTTCTTCTTCTAAATGTGTTAATTTTTTTCTATTCACTAATCCCGAAATAAAATTTCGTGAATTACTGAATTGGCCTTTATATTTGAGTTTAAATAGTTCTTCTTTTATCATTAACTCACCTCGAAGTGTTATGTTTTTTTCTGATGGTAACTTTAAATATGGAATTAAGTGATTTATTAAATGTCCATATTTTCCGTCGCCTCTAGTATATAAATTGGCTTCGTCATTTTCTGTACTGTATAGTGCGCTTACTCCATCTAATTTTGCGGAAATAACATATGGTCCTTTATAAGATTGTTTGAATTTGTCTAATGCTGCTGTATCTGGTTTTATTTTATCCATTGACCACATTTCATATGGTAGCTTTACTTTTGTTGCATCTAATTTTACTTGGGTGTGTTGTTCTATTGCTATTTTATTTGTTGGATCTTTTACTAAAATATAATCACGCAATATATCATATTCGTTATCTGATAACAGTGTATTTTCTTTAAATTCGGAAGTATAATAATTATTTATTGCTTCTGTTAGCATGTTGGTTAGTTCTTCTACTGATAATATTGCCAATGATGTTATACCTTCGGTTTTTAATTTTTCTATATTATGTAGTGCATCATTTTTTATTTTTTTTATATCTTTTTTTAGTGTTTGTATTTTGGGTTTTTTACTTGCACTTGTTTTCTGTACTTTTAATGTTTCTGTTTTCTTCTTTTTGGTTTCTTTAATTGGTTCTGGGGTTGGAATTGGTTCTGGTTCTGGTTCTGGGTTTGGAATTGGTTCTGGGTTTGGAATTGGTTCTGGTTCTGGTTCTGGGTCTGGGTCTGGGTTTGGTTCTATTATTAGAGTTTTGTTTTCTGGTGGCTCCTTTATTGGTTCTATTATTTTTGCTTTAATTTCTTCAATTGGTAATGTTAAAACGATTGCATCTTCATTTATTCTCTCATGTGGTTCTTTATATTCTAAGTGTAAGAAATCAAAAATGGTTTTTTCTGACTTAAAAAACTTATTGATTTTTTCTTCCTTGGTTTTTATTGAATTTGTTGTTGTCATTTTGTGAAAGCCGTGTTCATTTAACGTTAGACCAACATTCAAAGCATGTTGTCTCATTCCTGTATTAAATTCTTTTGAACCTGTAAAATATAATATTGAAAATGCATATTCTGTCGGGAGAGAATATAAAAAGTCAATGCGACGAGGAATTGCCCCAGGTTTTAACAATTTTCCAATTGTTAAACTTTTTGTTTCTCCGTTTGATAATACTTCGATTACTATTTGCTTTGTTACTAATTTATTGATAAATCTCTCATATATAATTTTATTGTTTGTATAGGATGTAATTATTAAATCAATATCACTTGATTCTGTTTTATTTCTTCTGAAACTACCAACTATTTCAAATGTATTATTTTCTTGTGTTTCATTATTTTCTATTAGTGTTTCGCTAAAGTTTTGTGCAAATAGCTCTTTGAATTCTTCTATTTCTGTTCTTGGTATTTTCTTAAGTAGCTCTTCATAATATTTTAGTCCTATTTTTTGTTTGCTATTTAACAATGGTAATTTGTTTTCTTGAATATTATCTTGTTGCAGTCTAAGTTCTTCTAACGTTTTAATATTTTTTGTATTTACTAATTCTTTTGCTTTTGCGGGGCCGATTCCATAAATATTTGTAAATATGTTTATTGGATTTGTTTTTTCGCGCTCGATTACTTCTAATGTTCCTGTTTTCAAAAATTCTTCAAACTTTTCCAAAATAGTTTTTCCTATTCCTGGAAGTTTGTGTGCTTTTAAGTCGTTTAAAGATACTATTTCTTGACCCTTGGGAATTACTTTTAAATATTTATTTAACTCATTTATTGCTTTAGTATAGGCATTTGATTTGAATTTTTCGCCTTGATTTTTTGTAATAGTTACTAAACTACTTAATAATTTTATAAATTGTTTAATGGTACTATTTTCATTCATCTTTACTTTTTATAGTATAAAAAAGTATTTTTAAATTTTTTCAATTTTAGTTTATATAAATTTTGTTGATAGATTTAAATAATAGATTTAAATAATAGATTTAAATAATAGATTTAAATAATTTATTATAAAAATTTATTATATTATATTAAGTAAGCTATGTCTTTGCAAGTTGTTACGCGTGGTAGCCATCAACAAATTGTTAATGGTAAAAATATTGTTAATAAACATTATGGTGTTTCAGTAGATAGTAATCGTGCAAAGTCTAAGCAAGTTAATGCCGTATTAATAAATGATAACAAAGAATATAAATTTCAAGACTCGCTTGAACACTTTTTACGAAAAATGTCTTCTACTAATTCTTCATTATTTAGTTTGTTGGAAAAAGAAAAAAATTTAAGTAAGTTAAGTAATCCCCATTATAACTTTAAATTAACCAATGAAACCCAACCAAAAAAAGCAAAGAAGAAAAGCAAGCAACTAAAGCAAACTAGAAAAGCAAATAAGAAAGGCAAACCAGAAAGGCAAACCAGAAAAGCAAACCGAAAAAGCAATTAAATTTTAATGTAGAACAACATTAATTAATGTTACTATTTAAACAATAAATAATAACATTATTATATGTTATTTACTTTTTTGGATAATGAAGTGTGCCTTGTTAATTCAAATACACATCAAATGTGTGTTGTTTTTAATAATTTTTTAAACCTCGAATATCATACTATTTCAAATATAAGTAGTGAAACTATTAATGAATACATCAATGAATACATTAATGTAACTATTAGTAAAATATTTAGCACTGATTTAACTGAAATAGCTATAGTTTTTGGTGTTATAATGTTTTCGGTCACTCTTTCTACGCTATTTGTTTCTAATTATGTCTACAAAATTATGATTAATGAATTTGCTAAAAGTTATTATTCTAATCAATCCCTATATGATTATGACACTTATTTTTATAAATATTTTGATGAATATGAACTGTTAGAAAACTGTGAATTGGATACTAATTATTTAAATTCTCTTGGTAATAAATATATTAAAGAAATTACACCATATGGAGATGTTATTCTTAATTATAATAATGAATATAATAGTTTTGACTATTATTGTAAAAAATCAACTATAATTGGTTTTAATTATTTAGAAGTTGTTTCAAGAATATATGTGGTAAACTTTAATTGTAAACAAATTTATAAAGATAATTATGACAATCTAACATTATATTATAATATTAAATATGGTATTAAACCTACAGATGACTCCTTAAAATCAGCTCAAGAAAATAGTTCATCTGTATTTTTTTCGAAGAAAACACAAATATCTAAAAATACAGACTTGTATAATTTTGTTTCTAATAGATACAAATATAAAGGAAACATTGAAGATTTTACTAATTATTGTAAAACTAATTGTCTAAGTGTTTGTTATAGTGTTTCTGATTCTAGCTCTCAAGACTTATCTACTTGTTTTTTTTATTTGACTAATGTGACTAATGTGACTAATGTAAGTAATGTGACTACAAATACTATAAAATCTATTGACTTTAAAACATTTAAAACATTTAAAACAATTTAAACAACTTAAAAACTATAAATATAAATTATAGCTATAACTTATAGCTATAACTTATAATGATTAACAAAGTTCAACCTATTAATATTTATTTTTATTTGTATTTATTGTTAATAACTTTCTCTTCTATTGCTTCTCAATATATTTTTAAAATGGCGCATGTTAATAATCGTAACGCAAACTCTTTAATAATTTTCGGATTATTACTCTATACTTTTACGGGTTATTGCGTTTATAAATTACTTAATTATGGAAATTTATTTATTTTAAATATAATATGGCATCTTGTGTATTTTATTATACTCTTTATTATTGGATTTTTGGTTTTTAAAGAAAAATTAAATTATCAGAAAATAGTTGCTTTAGTATTTGGATTAATTAGTTTAATAATTTTTATGTTTTATGGTATTGCGTAGATGTTTTTTGAAAATTTAGAAATCCTATTGATTTTTCTATTGAAAATGATGACTCTAATTCTCTAATTGCAACTGTCAATGCTTTTGTTTCAATAACATTTAAAGACTCTATATACTCTTTTACTTCATTATTAATTGCTTTTAAGTCTTCAATCGATTTTACATTATAAGTTTCCATTTTAAAATATATATATTATTATTATTATTATTATTATTATTAAATAATAATATCAATTTTATTAGTTTTTTGTTTTAGGTTTTAGGTTTTAGGTTTTTTGTTTTAGGTTTTAGGTTTTAGGTTTTTTGTTTTAGGTTTTAGGTTTTAGGTTTGTTTGCATTTGCATTATTTTAATACAAATGCATATATTATTCTTTTATTTTTGCTGTATGATACATTTTTATATATTTGTGTTAGTTCATTATTAATTGTGTAATTATTGTTTATTATGAATTGAGTAAACTCATCTAATTGGTCAACTGTCATTAAATTTATATTGTTGTTTCTACTTGTATTTGATAAATTTGCGCTTAGTGCATAACTACAATAACTAGTATTGTGTGTTTCTTCTTTTGTTGAAGGGCTAATAATTCTTATATATTTAGTATATTTTTTTAGTTCTCCAAGTGGTTCTTTGTTTAATGTTAATAATGTAACATATTTTTCATATAATTGTTCATAATATATTTCTGAATATAATATATATATTGAACCCATTGATAGTTTATGTAATAATATAAATATTATTAACTTATAACAATATAATATAGAATTACAATGATATCTTTAGAAAAAAAAGAGCGGGAAAAAATCTCTCGTTTTGAAAAAAAAAATATTATAAAGGGGGAATTTCCGAATGCGCGATTTGAAAAGACACGATTTGAAAAGGGTCGGTTCAAAAAAGATGAAAATGATGAAAATGATGAAAATGATGAAAATGCTGGAATTAAAAAGCTTGATTTTAAAAATGAAAATAAATTATTGGGTCAAGGTAGTTATGGTTGTGTATATTATCCCGGAATTACTTGTAGTGGTAAATTAAATAAAAAAAATTATGTTACAAAGTTACAAGAAATTACTTTTTATAGCTATAATGAGATTGCTATTGGAAAATATATAAAAAAAAATGTACCAAATTATAAATTGTTATTTGCTCCTATTATTAAACAATGCAGTGTTTCTTTTCAAACTATACAAAACTCTAAATTAAATTTTCTTGAATGTGATACTCTTTTCTTTGATAGTAATAAAAGGAATGGCGAAAAATATGGTGAAAAATATGGTGAAAAATATGGCGAAAAATATGGCGAAAAATATGGCGAAAAATCTGGCGAAAATAAAACCGATACTTTAATTTTAAAAAACTTCTTAAAAGAAAAACTGTATACTAGATATTTTTTAATGTACATGAATTTTATAGTAAATAAGACTGTAAAAAATTATTTTCATAATTATGAAAACCTTGATAAATTTGTTGTTGATATAATAAGAGTTTTTATTACCTTAATAAATTCGATTGGTATTTTAATTAATAACAAAATTATTCATAATGATTTGCATGTTAATAATATATTAATTAATTTGAAGAATCAAAAGCCTGTTGTTATTGATTTTGGGTTGGGCTTAATGTTTAGTAAACTCTATAATAAGCGTGATAATACTTTTGATTTTAAGTATTTAAGAAATTTGATTTTTGATTTTAGAGATGATCAATATCATGTTATATTAGAAAAACGCTTTCTCTCTTTTATAATTTATAACAAATCAGAATATTATAATATTAATATTACTAATCAATATGAAAAAAATGAATTAACAAAATATATAATTGATATATTTATTAATGATGCTTATGATACCATATCTAATCAATCTATTATATTTTTGAGTAAAATAGAATTGGCTGAATACTTAAAATCTTTGAAACAGTTTTATTACCAATTTTTAAATAAATATAAATATCCAGATTATGCAAGTATTGTGAGCTATTTAATAACATTTATTATTAAATATACCGATTTATATAGTTTGGTTTTTGATATTTATTATATATATAGTACAAAACCTGTTAATAGTGAAACGGTTAATAGTGAAACGGTTAATAGTGAAACTTATGACTCTGAAACCTTTGATTTGGAATCTTATGATCGTCAACCTTATGATCGTCAACCTTATGATCGTCAACCTTATGATCGTCAACCTTATGAACATAAAACTTTAAATTCTGGTTCTAAGCTGTTTTTTGATTTCTTTTTGTTATTATGTAAAAAAATTTTACATCCAAATCCTTTAATGCGTCTACAATATAGTGAAATAAACAATATTTATCATTACATTATACAAGCAATTATAAAATACAATAATCGCATTTCTTATAATGAATTTATGTTAGACTTTCAGACTTTTTTAGTTTCGCAATCTATTAAACCTCGAGTTGTGTTTAATAAAAATTTTGCTTATTTGGACTTTAAAACTATTTTAAATGATGATGTTTTTCATTTTGTTAAACAATTTTTTTAATTTCTATGAGAACTATTATAACTATTTAATAATGTTTCTTGCATCATTAACTCATTGTTATTTATTAAATTATTATTGAATAAATTATTATTTGTTAAATTATTATTGAATAAGTTATAAATTGTGCTTATGGTTTCATAAATGTTAAAAATGTTGGTTTCATCATTTATAGTTTCGTCATTTATTGTTTCGTAATTTATGGTTTCATCATTTATAGTTTCATCATTTATTGTTTCAATTCTATCATCCGAGTAATCATTATTGTATATGTTAATGTTTGTGTTTTCATTTATTTCTTTATATTTAAATTCATATCTACATATTGGGCAAGTATGTGCTTCTTCTTTTAACCATTTTAAAATAGCTTCTTTATTATAGTTATGTTGGCAGGGTAATTTTATTATTTCTTCATTTTCACTAAATTCATAAAACATTATGGGACATTCGCTATTATTATTTATTTCATTGTCTTTTTTAAATGTGATATACTTTAGTTTAATTAAATCTTCATCTGCTATTACTTTTTTTGGTTCATATGTATTGTTTGTATTTTCTAAAAATGATAGGTCGTAGTAAGCTCTTGGTGTGTAAACTAGTCTATAAGATAAAGCGGGTAAAAATTCATAATCGTCTATGTTTACTATGTTTACTGTTGTTCTATTAGTGTTAATTAATGACATCATAGAATTTAAAAAATTTGGACTGTTTGAATTGTTTGAATTGTTTGAATTGTTTGAATTGTTTGAATTGTTTGAATTCATGATTAATTCTTTTTATAATAATTATATAGGTTTTTTTTATTTCATTTTTGCTATTATTATTAATGAGTTGATAGTTGCAAAGTTTGTGGTTGCCTTGTTTGTATAACTAATGTCTAATGATTCCGAAAATGTTATATTGTTTAGACTTGTTAAAGGTGTTATTTCATAACAGTCTTCGTATATATTTATTGTAGAATTCAGTTCTTCTAATGACTTATTAATTATAAATTTTAGTATATATTGAATTTTGCAATTTTTTAATAATTCTATACTCTTTATATGGTCTATTAATACTTTTCTAACTATTACATTATTTTTTGTAATTGTATTGGTTTTATAAATATTTATTAAATTATTATTTTTTGTGACTAAGATTATTAAATTTATTTTATTTATGGTATGCTCAAAACTATCTATTTCATTTTTTAGTTTTGCTATTTCTGCATTTGTAATCATATTTTAATTTATTATAAAAAAATAAATTAATGTGCTTCTTTTATCATATTAAACTATTTTGATTTTAGAATTTTAGGATTTTTGGGTTTTAGAATTTTAGGATTTTAGGATTTTAGGATTTTAGGATTTTAGAATTTTAGGGTTTTATGATTATATAAATAATGACTCTTCCTCACTATAATATTCACTTTCATTATCGCTAGCACATGTATTTTTCCTTGAATATATTTTTTCCAAAATATAATTGTCTTCTTCTATCATCTTTTGGATGATTTCTTTATAATTGATATATGGTGAAATATCTCCCAATAGTTCATTGATTTCATCTCGATAATTATTCCAATTATTTATCATGGCATTCATAACATTATTATAATTGATTTGTTCTAATTCTTTCTTTTTTGCTTCGTAGTTTTTTGAATAGGTAATACTTATTTTATTTGTTGTTGGATTTCTACTAATTAATGTATAACCTGCATTTAAATAGTCTTCGCTAGTTATATTTGTTACTTTAGTAAGTGGTTTTACAACATTTTTTACTACTTTTGAATAAGTCATAATATATAATGTTATTAGATTAATGTTATTAGATTAATGTTATTAGATTAATGTTACTCAATTTTTTTGATTATGTTTTGATTATATTTTTGATTATATTTTGATTATATTTTGATTATATTTTGATTATATTTTTGATTATATTTTGATTATATAATATATAATATATAATATACAATGACTTCGTATTGTACTAAGTATAACTGTAAAACCAATAATGTTAATAATTATTTTGCTTCCGGTGACTCTATGATGAAAAAAAAATATGCTAATAAATTTAAGAAAATTTCTTCTAATGGTGCTTTTTCTCTAAATGGTAATACTTCTCATACATATATTGGTAATCCTAATAGCATACTTAGAAATGATGTGTTTAGCAATATTTCTGAAAATGATTGTTGTGATCTTAAACAAACTAATTCTAGTGTAAAAAATTATAAAGCATATATCAATAAAAAATTATTTTGTCATCCACATAAATCAGCTAACTGTTATAAAAATGTAAATTATGCTTTAATAGACGTTTCGCTTAATAAACATTTTAGAACTGAAAATCGTGACCAATCTGCTTATATAAATATAATGAAAACTAAATGTAGTGTAAATAGAACTGATTATGTAGAAGAACTTACTACTAGTCAAAGACTTGGTTGCAGTGTTAATAAAGTACCCCGAATTAATAGCACATCATCTCGTATTGATTATTTAAAACATTGTAATAATACTGTAAAAGATAATAATACTATTAATGGTTACACTCCTGAATATGCTATTTATTATAATGATAGCACACTTTATAAGAAAAAATCTTCTTGCAGATTGTATAATCCCCCCGATGCTAAAACTATTGCTTGTTGATTTTTTTTTGATTTTCTAATTTTTTTAAATAATTGTTTCCGGTGCTAATATGATAAATTGTTAAATTATTTGGGTTACAACTCATAAATGAATTATCTTTATAACTAAATATTATTCGTTTAATATTTAATTCAATTAAACAGTGTAAGCAATTTTGACATGGGGTTGAATCTTGTAACTTATTATTTGTATCACAGCGCACCACATAAACCGTTGTTTTTTTATATAGTTTTTTTATATTTTCTAATTCTTTTGTTTGTATATGTGTTGAACATTTATTAGGCAACTTTTATAGAATTTACATCTTTTCCATAACTATTTAGGCCACAGCAATAGAACATATTTCTTAATGATGCAATTTCAGCATGACACGTGCATGTATTTGAAATAAAATGGTCTTTTGAATATGTTCGATAATGATTATGTCCTCGACCCATAATTTTTCCATTTGCTACTGCTACCGCCCCGTGGCGCATTAAAACTGGTGATTTTAATGCCTCGTTCAGAGCAGAATTAATAAATGTTTGTTCGTGATTTGACAGATTGTGCAACATGATGCTATATATGTGACATGCAAATTAGCAATCAATTTTTATTAAAAAAAAATTGATTACTAATTTTATTTTGTTTTATTTTGTTAACTTTATAATGGGTTCTACTATTTCTTATTACTTCCAGACTATGATTGATTATATTAATGAATATGATGCTATTACTTATTATCATAAAGGTTGTGATGATAACGATGATGATAATAATGCTGATAGTAATGCTGATAGTAAAGCTGATAGTAAAGCTGATAGTAATAAAGAGGACTTTTATAAACTATTTATTTATGTTCATGATTTTCCAGGAATGGATACTATTAAACGGGATTATGAGGCAAATGCATTGAAACATAACCAGGTTGTGGAAAAATATTTAGATTATTGTATTAATCTTGATAAAAAGGATGATAAAAAGGATGATATTGTGTATTGTTATGATTCTGGCTTTGATTTATTGTGTCCAGATAATATTAGTTGGTATGAAGATGTTCCAATCTACATGTTAGATTATCAAATTTCATGTGCAATGACATATAACAATAAGCATGTTGGTTATTATTTATACTCGCGTTCAAGCACTCCTATTAAAACACCATTGCGCATGGCTAATAATGTTGGAATTATTGATTCGGGATATAGAGGGACTATTCGGGCTCTATTTGATTATAATACTTCATATTCTAGTTATGAAGCTTTTAAATTTGTCAAATTTAATCGCTACGTTCAACTTACGCCACCAAATATTGGTTGTCCGATGAAAGTTTATATTGTTGATGATTTGAGCATGTTGGGTAAAAAAAATAATAGAAATGAAAATGGTTTTGGTTCTAGTGGTAATTAATTTGATGTACTAATTAAATTTTGTTAGACTTTGAAAAAATTGAATTGTTATTTTTTTTCTTTATATTAAGTCTCCACAAACAATTAGAGCGAAAACCAATGTTCTGCAAAGTCTGCTTCGATGCTTCTAATAATGGGTTTAATACCCACAATGTTCGCGATGGTGCTGGCAATGTTTTGTGTCCAATTTTGTTGACCACAAAATGCCGTACTTGCGGATACTTTGGTCATACTACCAAGTACTGCAAGAGTACCAAGCACATTGTCAAGCAAAGCGCTAAGCAAACAGTGTGCGAAGTTGTACCGGTGTTTACCATCCCTCCTAGTAATCCAACAAACAAGTTTGCTATGTTGAATTGCTATGAGTCTGATGATGATCGAGATTCTTACCCATCTGATGATGGAGTAATGGATTTTGAAAATGATCCTATCATTTGGGGTGTTGGACTCCAGTCGATGATTGGAAAACGCTGGGCTGATGTTCTTGGATACTAAGAACTACGTTTGTGGTGTTTATGCATGTTTGCATTTTTTTTTGATTATTATTTTAAACAAAACTGTTTTATTTAAAATAATAATACCCCAGACGGGACTTGAACCCGCAACTTCCAGATTAGAGGTCTGGCACGCTATCCAATTGCGTCACGGGGGCGTTGATAATAACGTTGTGTTATTATCATATAATTGGTTCTATGTCTTTAAGTTGTTTTTATATTTTCTTTATTTTCTTTATTTTCTTTATTTTCTTTATTTTCTTTATTTTCTTTATTTTCTTTATTTTCTTTATTTTCTTTATTTTCTTTATTTTCTTTTATAATTTTTTTATAATTATATATATATGGAATTTCTAGGCATTGGTTATAATGACTATGAACTTATTATAAAACTTGAAGAGCATTTTATTGACCTTTATTATGCTTATAATAATGCGCCTGCACTTCCTAAAGGCACTCGGAATGATCAAGTTTGTTGTACTATTGAAGAACGACGTGCTATTAAGCGCTACGCATATATTATAAAAAGTTTAAACGCCTATGAAAATATGAGACTTGTAGATATATATAGTGTTTTAATTTTTACTTATTATTCATTAAACTATAATGAACAAACTACCGATTGGTTAACGTTATCAGATTTGAATGATTTTATAACACATCTTGATGCATATGGTGACGTTATAGATTATCATGAATATGGTGAAACCCCTACTGGTGGAAATCCTAAAAAAGCCAGGGCTTTATATTTTGCTATAACAGTAAAAGATATTCTTTATACAGATAGTATGGGAATACAAAGGAGTTTGTCCTCTGAAATTAGAAGATCATTTTTTGAATTGGCCGAAGGTAAAAAAATTAAAGTTAGAAGAGTTAGAAGTCGAAGAGTTAGGCGTCAAAGAGTTAGAAGTCGAAGAGTTAGAAGTCGAAGAGTTAGGCGTAGAAAATAGAAATAAGAAGTATAAGTAGAAGATAGAAATAATATGTAAGGTGTGTTACATATTATTTTTGATTTTAATCGCTCCGTACTGGGATCGAACCAGTGACCTTACGGTTAACGGCCGTATGCTCTAACCAACTGAGCTAACGGAGCAGAAAAAAATGCTGGGAGCGGGATTTGAACCCGCGCGGCCGAAGCCAGACGATCTTAAGTCGCCCCCCTTAGACCTGACTCGGGCATCCCAGCATAAAAATAGCTCTTGCCCAGATTCGAACTGGGGTTGGAGGATTCAAAGTCCTCAGTGATAACCGCTACACTACAAGAGCTAATGAAAAAATGCTCCCAGGCGGGTTCGAACCGCCGACCTTTGGCTCATAAGACCAACGCTCTGACCAACTGAGCTATGAGAGCAGACTAAACACTTTTTTTGGATTTTATTATTTTATAATATATCTGGTGTTATGCCTTTAAGTATGTTTTATATATATTTTATTTTTGGTTTTTGTTTTGATAAAAAAAATTGATTTGCTTATAAAACTTTTTTCATTGTATTGTCAGAAAAATGGATCCATATTATATTAATGCTTGGTTTGTATCAATTATTATGCTATTGTTGTTAACTAATATTTTTCCAAATGGTTTTACTTTTATTTGTGCTGTTTTTGTGTTTTATTGTCCTTTTGTTATTTTGGCGCTTTATATGCTCACATTTCTTCCGCAAGAAATTTGGTATGGATTTGGTATGATGTGTTTGTTTCTTTGGACTTGGTTTGTTCCGCTTAATCATCCTTGATTCTTAAACCTTGATTCTTAAACCTTAAACCTTAAACCTTAATTTATAAAAAATCTTTAAAATGGTATAGACTTAATTCTGGTTCTTGATTTTATAGTATTAGTTTTTTTTCTATATGGTTGAGCTGAAGCGGATCGTGCTCTTAACTTTCTTGTATTATTTCTGCTTGTTGCTCTATTATGTTGTAATATTACTGTAGCAACAACAGGCATATGATCTGAATATAATTCTGTTTCACTTGACTCATTGCTAGGATAAGGAAGTGGTACTTTAATAAGAGGTACATTTTCTGACAATATGTAGTCGCCCGTATCTGTTAAATGTGGCCATTTATGATCCTTTTCATGCCAACAACATGATTTTATAACTTCACGCGCTTCTTCTTTTGAGAGGCCATGTGATAACTTCCTATTTTTTATTATTAAAGGGAAGTCTTTTGTTATTAATGTTTTAGCATCATTTGTATCTGCTAAAATAATAATTGGTCCGTTTGATGAAATATGTGCATCAATAATCTCGGTTATTGCTAATATATCTTCTCTTCTATTTAACCATGGAAAATGCGCTACAATAAGATTGTAATCGTAACTTGTTGTAACTATACAACAAGTTCTTGCATCACAGTTATTATTTTCGTCTACTTTTGCTAAATTGATTGTTTTACCCGTTTCCATAGTTCCAAGGGTATGTGTATTCCAAATAATAGCGCATTCCGACCATATTTGTTCAATACTTTTCCATGTTGCACCTCTATACCATCCTGTTAAACCGGTGCTTCTACATATTGCAGCAACTAAATTTGGATCTACTACTTCTTGAATACCAATTACGTCAAATTTATAGCTATAGTGTAATTCTTTTATTTTTTTTAATGCTTGTTGATAACAATTTCTCTTTACTCTTTTACATTGTGCTACAAAATCTGCTTCAGAACCTCTTTCTACATCTTGTTGTGAAGCCCATGATAAATTGTATGTTAATGCGTTCACTGTTTGTTGACCGCCCCCGTTTTGTATATTATGTAGTGGATTGTTTCGTTTTCTGTGTATTGGTCTTTTTTTATTCTTAGTTTTCATATTATATAGTATAAATATTATATTTTATAAACTTTGTGTTTTGTTTTCTTGTTTTTGAGAGATTTATGGCCTTTATTTATGACTTTTTAGTATGACTTTTTAGTATGACTTTTTAGTATTACTTTTTATTATGACTTTTTATCATGACTATAAATCCATAATCCTACATGATTTGGAATATATTCTAAATATGTAAATTGGTGTTTTTCTAATAGTTTATGTATTGTAGCTTTATAATTTAATAAATATGGTTCACCAATTAACATTAGTTTAGATGGATTATAGTTTGGACTAATATCTAGTACTATTATTTCGTGTTTTGTTATTCTTTTTGCATTTTTTATTATTTTATGGTGTGCATAGTTTGGCATTTCGTGAAAAGCAAACATTAATGTTGCTGTATCAAACTCTTGAGGTTGGCCGTAGTTTTCTGCGTTGGCTATAATAAACTGGGTTTTTTTTGCTTGTTTTGCTTGTTTTGCTTGTTTTGCTTGTTTTGCTTGTTTTGCTTGTTTTGCTTGTTTTGCTTGTGCTTGTGCTGCGCTTATCATTGCTTCACTACTATCTATTCCTAATTGGTTGGTTGCTGTGGACGTTCCTGTTCCACAACATAAATCTATTAGTTTGGGCAACCTTTCATATTTTTGATAAAATTCTTGATTATAACTTGAGAGAATGACTTGACGAATATTTATTGAATTATAACATTTGTCGTCTATTAGCTTTGTTGCGTAAGGTGCTACCAATGAATGAATGCGTCCACCTAGTCCAATATTGCCAAAATTATGAATGCGTGGATCATAATAATATTTTGTTTTTGGGCTATTGATGCTGTGGCTTGTATTAAATGCAAAAATTAGCAATACTAGTTTATACATGTTAATTAGTATGTATTACTTATTTTTAAATAAATTATACATTTAATTTATTTAAAAATGAGAGATTTATGCTTTAGGTTTAGGAGATTATAGTAGTTTTATTAATCAAACGTGTAATCTTCAAAAATGTTTAGCTTTTTGGATTACGAGTTTTATAAAGCGATTGAACATAATCATTAAACTCGACATAGCTGTTTGGGTCTACATTTCTCTTTGATGCTAATATAAATGTGTCGGCTTCTTTACACTTTGATTTTAAAATTCTATACTTTTCAAATGATATTGCTTCTGTCTTGCGTTTTAATTCTAGTAATCTTTTCTCTTCTTTTTCCCAGAAATAGTATGTTGGAAGCATTCGATGTGGTGGGTCTTTATGCTTATGATATTCGCGCCATGCATCAAAAGCTAGTGTTTTTGCTTTCTGCCAATCTTCGTATGGTTGCTTACACATTTTATTAACTTCATCGTACAGGCGTAATGTTTTATTTAATGTGTGTGGTTGGTTATGTTTTCTATATACTATTTTTTTATATTCATTTGGCGTTATTATAGTTTCATTAGTAAACTGTATTCTACAAAGGGGACAATTTCTTCCACCGTTCTTTTGATAATCTTTAATACACTTTTTGTGAAATGTGTGCCCACAATTTGCTAGAGTTACTTGTTCTTTAATATATAACATATTAGTTAAACATATTGGACATTCTTCTGCTTTGGCTACTTTATTTTTAAATGTACTTTGGAGTTTTGTAGCGGCTATTGATTTTGTTCTTGGGCTTGCGCTTTGCGATTTAATCTTTAGCGTTTTTGGACTTATGCTTGTTTTTGGACTTATGCTTGTTTTTGGACTTATGCTTGTTTTTGGACTTATGCTTTGTGGGGGCCTTTCTTTCTTTTGCGTTCTAAATCTTGATTTGAGTGATTTAAACATATATTATATTATATATATAATATATTTTATGGATTTTGAGAGAATGGCGAATGGGATTGTAAATATAGAAAGAGGGGAATTGTGCACTCGCTAACCTCCTCTCCCCCCAATTCTCTCCCCCCATTTTTACTCCATAATGCTCAAATTGTGCATTAAATAATAGTGTCATTAATTAGTCCATTTAATAGCAAAGCCGAAATCGGTGACATAACCAGATATTAGTAGCAAAAAATTGCCTATAAGTGTTGTGTTTCTTTATATTGTTTTCTAAAATATATTACTAATAGTAAGAGAGATTTATATAGCATACTATAATTATTTTGCACATTTTTTATATAAATGAGAGATTATATGCACTCTTGTATCTTCTACATCCGTCCTCATCCCCCAAATCTCTCAATCACACCATTAATAGCACATTAAATAATAGTGTCATTAATTCGTCCATTTAATAGCAAAGCCGAAATCGGTGACATAACCAGATCCTAGTAGCAAAATTTAATCCAATTTAATAGAAAAAAAAGGGGATTTTTACACAATACACTACACTACACTACGCTTGTTATATATTTATTAGTCGTCGCTATCACTAGTGTCAGATGCGCTATCCGACTTTGAACGATTGCTTGTCTCTAAAATACCAAATACGCTCATATATGTTGTATTCCATCGTTCCTCTGTCCAGTTACGACATGCTTTTACATGATACTTGATTACTGTATCCAACAAGCGGTTGTTTTCGCGGTAACTAATAATAAAATCTACCCAACCTTTATGAAGACGTACCCAATTATCCGGATACTTTTTTAGCGAATATACGATTGCACCACTAAAGTTCCCAATATTCTTTTGAACCGCTAGATGCTTCTTACCTTGAAGTGGTTTTCGCACATCTGCTTCTTCGTAAATAGAGAACAATGCATCCAAAACTCTCTCTGCATTATTCTTCATTGTTTCATCAATAGGTAGACTTAGTTTATCGCGAAGATCTTCATAATTCGTTGTAATGCCACAGCTCGAATTCCAACCATGAACAACACCGTTCATCAATCCAACTAATTTTGCCAACTCACCATAGCGCTTATCGCTAGTGTCGCATTTAATTAATCCCCATACACGTTGAGCACGTGCTAAATACTTACCATCCACCGTCTCACCGTCACTATTCTTAAACTTCATAAGCATCTCTCTAGTATATTTTACCAAAATACCAAATCCAGTATCGCCTAATGCATGCAAACGTTCTCCCACCTTCAGTGGGCTACCGTTTTGAAATCTATCAAAAATTAGAACACGATCGTATTCGGTTGCACCGCTGTACATCAATGTTGGAACCGGATACTTTTCAAATACGCGCTTTTCGGTTTCGGACCATTCAGAATATTTACAATTACTTAAATCGACAAACTCATCATTCATGAAGTCTTTTAACGTTGTTAAGCGTTGAAGCCCGTCTTCAATAAACATTTGCTCATCGTTATCAACATATAGCAAAATTGACGGAAACGGCATACCATACTTACATGAATCAATAAATAGTTGGCGCTTTTTTTCTGTCCACACGCTTGGATTGCGTTGGTGTTCGGGTATCTGAATTAAATCATTATTGTAACGATTTACCAGATCCTTAATTGACCGCGTGCATGTGTTAAACTCGATTGATGACATTCTTTATATTGTTTTGGTTCATTATTATTTTATGTTAACTAAATCAATTTTTTTTATGCACCCTGCAATTTACATTTGAGAGAATAGTATAATAAACACACTATTCTCTTAAATTGTTGCATAATCTGTCTATAGTTGCTTCAACCCTTATTAAATAGGGCAAAGCTGAAATCGGTGACATAATCTGAATTCGGTGTCATAATCTGTCTTCGGTGTCATAATCTGTCTATAGTTTTAAAATATTTGAGAGATTTTATTCATTTTTTATAGGAGCCGTTGTTGTTGTCGTTGTTGTTGTTGTTGTCATAGGCATTAATTGTTGCATGAGTGTTTGTTTTGGCTTCTCTATGGGTTCTGGTTTAGACACTGGTTTAGACTCTGCATTTGGCTTTATTTCACTCTTTCCTGTTATGGTTACATTATATTCTACTATTAACCTATCTATAGTTGATATTAGTTCTTCTACTTTTATTGTGCTTTTATCTTGTTCTGTCCCTCCTATTCCTACTAACGCTCGTGTTGCTCCTTTATCTAGCGTTTCCCCTCCTGATTTATCAAGTATACTTATTCCTATCCATGGGCATGCTTTTTTCCATTCTTCAACATAGTTTTTTAATACACTATTGTATGGGTACTTTCCTCCCGTACATGTTTTTAAATAATCTTCCATGTTTATGCATGGCTTTTCATCTAATAGTACTCGTGCATCTTCCTTATAATTCTCTCTTATTTTTGACCATATAGTCATAAAATTTGTTGCTGTTACAGAACCTTGATCTATTATTAGTGTTAACTCTAGTTTCAAATGATCATTTGTTTCTAAATTCTCTATTATGTTTTTATTAAATACACTAAACACTATTATTAGTGCTAATCCTATTATTATAAATAGTGATAATGTGCTTAGCGATATAATGTTTTTATTGTTTGAGAGTCTAGCCTTCACCATTTATATTAATTATTATTTTATTATTTGAGAGATTTTTTATATTTTTATATATTTTTATATATGCATATTATAGTTATAATATTTGTTATTATACTTTATTATAATAATAAATATGTAGTCTTTTTTTTTAGTTTGAGAGATTTGCGGTGTTTTTAAGTATAAGTCAACTTTGTCATTGAAAGCATGCGCAATATCTCTCTTGCTACTCTGTCATAGGTTAATGTTGTTAAACCTTTGTTATCAGTTTTCATTAGTCCGGAAAACCCCACAAAAGTCCGTCGTGCCCCAGTGTTTAGTGTATCGCCATATGTCTTATCTAATATTGTTAGTGTTACATATGGCATTAGTTTTTTTAGACTCTCCGCTGCTGTTTTTCCTTCTGTTTGTCTTTGTTGTTTACTTCGAGTATCATTTTCCGCTGTTAAACTTCCATAAAATTCTGCTAATTCACCATATTCTTTTTGTCCTATTTTTATTTTTTTCATTTTTTCAAACTCTACTTTTATTTTTTGCCAATCATACATCACAAAATCATTATAAGGTGACTTCATATTACTTCCATCTACCCATAATGTTGCTTCCAACTCACTCTTCTTTCCTGTAAAACCTTCCATCACATTCACTCTTAACATTATTACACTTAATGCCAACATTCCCAATATTCCCAATAACATTAATACTACTCTTCCCTTCTTTAACATCACTCTCTCTTTATATTACGCTTTATTTTCTCTTTTTATTTTTTTTTCTTTTTTTATATACTTTGTTATACTTT
>Ga0194123_10000697_pt1 | contig 60255 bp, 65 predicted proteins | sample TA2MahsurfametaG_5_FD_155479 | JGI IMG/M metagenome (GOLD analysis project Ga0194123, IMG submission 155479) | Freshwater microbial communities from Lake Tanganyika, Tanzania - TA2015023 Mahale A surface | ecosystem: Environmental > Aquatic > Freshwater > Lake | place: Tanzania: Lake Tanganyika... | reverse complement strand
AGGAGCTCGACGAACCACTGGTGGGTCAGCGCCTCCGGCACGAGGATCAGCACGCGCCGCGCCCGGCCCGTCGCCAGCAGCCGCTGCAAAATGAGGCAGGCTTCGATCGTCTTGCCCAAACCCACCTCGTCCGCCAGCAGCACGCGCGGCGCCTGCCGCTCCGTCACCTCGGCGAGGATGTGGAACTGGTGCGGGATGAGGTCGATGCGGCCCCCGAGGAAGCCCCGCACCTCCGACTGGCGGAACCGCGCCCGCGCCTCCAGCGCGCGCCGCCGCAAGTCGAAGGTCTCCGTGTCGTCGGCGTCGCCGGCGAGCAGCCGCTCGTGCGGCCGGCTCACGCTCGTCGCATCCGCGATCTCGTCCTCCCGCAACCGCCAGGCCGCGCCGACGTAGGTCGCGAGGCCGTCGGTCTCCTCGACCGCGGTGATGACCAGCCGCCGGCCGGCGCGGTCGGCGACGGTCTCGCCGGGGCGGAAGAGGACGCGGCGCAGGACCGCGGTGCCGAGGGCGTAGAGGCGCTTTTCGCCGGTGCCGGGGAAGTCGACCGCGACGCGGCGCGCGGCGGGATCGACGGACGCGACCACGCCGAGCCCGAGCTCGGGTTCGCGCTCGCTGAGGCACCGCTGGCCGGTCTTTCCGGGGGACATCCGGCGAGGTTACGGAGGCGCCGCCGCGCTTGGCCACGGGAAACTCGCCATCCGCCTTGTCGGGCGCGCCCGAAACCGTACCATCGACAGCTCGATGAACGTCCGCCGCCGCCTGTTGCCCGCCCTGCTCCTCCTGCTGGCCGCCCTGCCCCTGCCGGCCGCGTCGCCCGCGCCGCTCCCCGAGCTGCCGCCGCGGCTGCGCGCCCCCTCGGACCAGGCGGAGTTCCGCCGCCTCGTCCTGCCCAACGGCCTCAAGGTGCTGCTCGTCTCCGACCCGAAGTTCAACAAGTCGGGCGCGGCGCTGATGATGCCGGTGGGCCAGATCGACGACCCGGCGGCGCGCGAGGGGATGGCCCACTTCCTCGAGCATATGCTCTTCCTCGGCACCGCGAAGTACCCGGAGCCGAACGACTACGGCAACTTCATGCAGTCGAACGGGGGCTACAGCAACGCCTACACCGCCAGCGACCACACCAACTACCAGTTCGAGGTGCGCCACGAGGCGCTCGCCGAGGGTCTCGACCGCTTCGCCCAGTTCTTCATCGCCCCGCTCTTCACCGCCGAGTTCACCGGCCGCGAGATCAACGCCGTGCACAACGAGGCGATGCGCCATGTGCAGAACGACAGCCGCCGCCTCTTTTCCGTCCTCCGCGAGGTCTACGCCCCCGGCAGCGGCGAGAGCAAGTTCTCCACCGGAAACAAGGACACCCTCGCCGGCGCCACCCCAGCCGAGGTCCGCGCCTTTTACGAGGCCACCTACTCCGCCGACCGGATGGCCCTCGCCGTCTGCGGCAAGGCCCCCCTTGACGAGCTCGAGCGCCACGCCTCGAAACTCTTCGCCGACATCCCCCGCCGCCCCGTCACCCCGCCGCGCCGCGTACCCGCCTTCCTCCCCCGCCAGGCCGCCCTCCGCGTCGTGCAGGTCGAGCCGGTCAAGGAGGTCCGCAGCCTCCAGCTCGAGTTCGTCGTGCCCGCGACCCGCCCGGACTTCCTCAGCAAACCCGATGAGCTCCTCACGCAGCTGATCAGCTACCCGGGCCCCGGCGGCCTGGTCGAGGCGCTCAAGCGCGACGGCCTGATCAACAGCCTCTCCGCCTTCGCCTGGGAACGCACCGCCGACTACGGCTCGCTGATGATCGGCGCGGACCTCACCCCCGCCGGCCTCGCGGCCCGCGCCCAAGTGACGGTCCGCATTCTGGCCTACCTGCGCCACCTGCGCGCCGCGCCGTTCCCGGCGGACTTCTACCGGGACCGCGCGCGCATCGCGCAGCTCGACGAGAGCTTCCGCGACCGCGGCGAGGGCGCGTCGCTCGCCACCAAGCTCGCCAACCAGGCCGGCTTCTACCCGCTCGAGGTCGCCGAACGCGCGGGCGACGTCTGGGGCCCGCCCGACGAGGCCGCCTACCGCCGGCTGCTCGACGCACTCACGCCCGACAACCTGCTCGTCGCCGTGATGGCCAAGGGCGTCCCGACCGACCGCACCGAGCGCATCTACCAGGTGAAGTACTCCTACACCGAGGACGCGGGCGCGGGATACCAGGCCCTGCTCGCCGCGGGCGGCCCGGACAGCTTCCGCCTGCCCGGCGCGAACGCCTTCCTGCCCGGCGCCACCAACGTGCTGCCAGAACGTCCCGCCGCGCTGGTCGACGAGCCCGGCCTGCGCCTGTTCTGGGCGCCCGACGCCGAGTTCCAGCGCCCGCAGGTCGCGCTCAGCCTGCGCTTCGTCCCCGTCGCCAGCCTGGCCACGCCACGCGGAGCCGCCCTGCTGCGGCTGTTCGACGCCTGCCTGCGCGACCACCTCGAGCCCGCCAGCGCCGACGCCGCGCTCGCCGGTGTGGACGTCAGCCTCGAGGCCTCGCTTGAGGGCTGGAAGCTCTCCGTCGCCGGCTACGGCGACTCCGGCCTCCGCTACGCCGCGCACGTCGCCGCCCGGCTGCGCGACTTCAGCATCACCCCCGACCGTTTCGAGGCCCTGAAGGAGGCCACCCTGCGCGGGCTCCGCAGCTACGTGCAGACGGAGGCCTACACCCAGGCCCGCAACCGGCGCGACGCGCTGATGCGCGAGCACCTTTTCCTGCCGCCCGAGACCCTCGCAGCGACCGAGGCCGCCACCTGGGCGGACGTGCAGGCGTTCGGGCGCGAGTTCTTCGCCCGCGGCGCGGTCGAAGCGGTCGTCCACGGCCACCTCGCCCCCGAGGCCGCGGTCACGGCCGTGCGCGGCCTCGCGCGCGCGATCGGCGCCACCCCCGCGCCCACCGGTGAACTCCTCCGCCGCCGCCACCTGCAGCTCCAGCCGGGCGAGAACGTCGTCGATTCCGGCCCGGTCGAGGGCGTCAATTCCGCCTTCGTCCGCGACTACCTGCTGCCCGACGACACCCCGGACGTGCGGGCGGCCGCCGCGGTGCTGGGCAACTTCTTCGCCGACCCTTTCTTCAGCGAGCTGCGCACCAAGCAGCAGCTGGGCTACATTGTGGGCGGCGGCGCCGGGGGCTCGCTGCGGCACCGCTACTTCGCGTTCGTGATCCAGTCGAGCACCCACGCCCCCGCCGAGCTGCAGCGCCGGGCCGAGGCGGTGATCGCGGGCTTCCCAGAGGAGTTCGCCAAGCTGACCGACGAGCAGTGGAAGACGCTGGTCGCCGGCGCGCGCTCGGGCTTCGAGGAGAAGGCCAAGAGCATCCGCGAGAAGGCGGAGCTCTTCTTCGGCCGCGCGTTCACCTTCGAAGGCGAATGGGACCGCCAGCAGGCCTCCCTCGCCGCCCTCGACCGGCTCACGCGCGAGCAGACCCTCGGGTTCTTCCGCACCGCCCTCGACCCGGCCACCGCCCGCCGCCGCACCGTGCTGCTCGCCGGCAAGGACCACCGCGCCGGCCTCCCCTCCGCCACCTTTACAGACCGCGAGGCGTGGCAGGCCCAGCGCCAGTTCCGCTGACCGGTCCGGTGCCCGCGGGCCGTGGGCCGTTCCTCAGCGATCCACGTTGGGCTCGTGCCGCGGATCTCGGGAGCCTGCTCGCGCCTCGCGCGTGAACGGTAGTCGCAGCTGCCCGAGCAACCCGGGCGGCATCGGCTCGTGGATGCCAAAGTTCGCGGGCACCCGGTCGCGCGGCAGGTAAAGGGTGCCGAAGAGCCAGTCCCAGGCCGGCAGCAGCCCGGCGAAGTTCTTGTCCCACGCCTCGCGGTCCCGCGAGTGGTGCCACCGGTGAAACGCGGGCGACGCCAGCACCAGCCGGAACGGCCCGAAGTCCCAGTTCACGTTCGCGTGGAGGAAGATCGCGTAGAGAGTCAGTACCGGCGCCGCGGCCATGGTCAGCACCGGATTAAACCCCAGCAGCAGAATGGGGAGGACTTGGGCGACGCGGTTGACCAGCTCGTTCACGGGGTGCACGCGGACGCTGCCGAGCCAGTCGAGGTCCTCCGACGAGTGGTGCACGGCGTGGAACGGCCACCAGCGCCCACGGTGGAAAATCCGGTGGGTCCAGTAGCCGATGAAGTCGATCAGCACCAGAATCTCCACCGCCTGCAGCCAGAGCGGCTGTTCGCTGAGCGGCCCGAAGCCGGTGAAGGCACCCGTGCGCACGGCATCCGCCGGCACCACGCCCGCCGTCACCAACAGCGCCGCGACCACCACGAGTACGCCGCGCACGAGCGGCTTGGTGATGACCGCGGTGAGCACGAGGTAGGCGGCGTCCGTCCCCCACCCGCGCCGAAAGAAGGGCTGCGCGCGGCCACGGCGAAGCGCCAGCACGCGCTCAAGCAGGAAAAACAGCGCCGTCAGCACAGCGAGCGCCAGCAAAGCGCGGACCAGGGGGGCGACGAGGTTTATCATTGTTAAACCAAGATGACCGTACCCAACTTCCCCCCCGGCACAAGGCCGCGCCGCGGGCCGGACGGGAAAGGTTCGCCGTCGCGCCGCCCGCCGGCCACAGCTGGGGGACGATCCCCCGTCCCGCGATGCGCCTCCTCCTCCCGCTGCTCCTCCTGCCCGCCGCCCTCGTCGCCGCCGCCCCCTCGCCCGCCAGCGTGCGGCACGTCCGCACCATCGCCGGCATCGCCGAGCACACCCTCGAGGCTAACGGCCTCACGATTCTGCTGCTCCCCGACCGCTCCGCCCCGGTTCTCACCTTTATGGTGACCTACCGCGTCGGCTCGCGGAACGAGGTCACCGGCACCACCGGCGCCACCCACCTGCTCGAGCACCTGATGTTCAAGGGCAGCCGCCATTACCACGCGGGCAACGGCCAGGCGTTCGACACGCTCCTCGACCGCATCGGCGGCATCAACAATGCCACCACCTGGCTCGACCGCACCAACTACTACGAGAACATCCCCAGCCGCCACCTCGCGCTCGTCGCCCGCCTTGAGGCCGACCGGATGCGCCACCTGCTCCTCCGCGAGGAGGACCGGCAGCTCGAGATGACCGTCGTCCGCAACGAGTACGAGCGCGACGAGAATGACCCCGCGGCCACGCTCGACAAGGAGGTCGCCGCCGCCGCCTTCCTCGCCCACCCCTACCAACATCCGACGATCGGCTGGCGCTCCGACATCGAGAAAGTTTCCATCGCGAAACTCCGCGAGTTTTACGACACATTTTACTGGCCGGACAACGCCACCGTCTCCGTGATCGGCGACTTCGAGCCCGCCACCGCGCTTGCGCTGCTCGCGGAGGTCTTCGGCCCTATCCCCCGCGCGCCCCACCCGATCCCGCAGGTCTACACCGAAGAACCCGCCCAGACCGGCCCGCGCCGCGTCGTCGTCCGCCGCCCCGGCGAAGTCGGCGTCGTCCAGATCGCCTACAAGTCCCCCGCCGCCCGCCACCCCGACCAGCCCGCCCTCCAGGTGCTCGCCGAGATCCTCGGCTCCGGGAAGACCAGCCGCTTCTACCGCGCGCTGGTCGACACCAACCTCGCCATCAACGCCACCGCCGGCGCCGGATTCTTCCACGATCCCCACCTCTTCAGCACCACCGCCCTGCTCGCTCCCGGCATCACCCACGAGCCCGTCGAGCGGACCCTCCGCGCCGAGGCCGCGCGCGTCGCCCGCGAGGGCGTGTCCGCGGAGGAACTCACCCGCGCCCGCGCCAAGCTGCGCGCCGCCACCGCCTACGGCCGCGACGGCGCCTTCGCCATCGCCGGGCAACTCAACGAGGCCATCGCTGCCGGCGACTGGACCCTCTACGCCACCCTTCCCACCGCCCTCGAGGCGGTCACCACGGCCGACGTCCAACGCGTCGCCGCCCGCTACCTCATCGAGGACCAAAGCACCGCCGGCTGGTTCGTGCCTCCCGCGGTCGCGCCCTCCGCTACGGATCCCGCGACCGCTCCCGCGACTGCGGGCCCCGGCCCCCGCGGCTACCGGCGCCCCGGCGAGGCCCGGAAGAACCGCGCGGAACCGGCCACCGCCCCGGGGCAGGCCTCCGCGGGCGCGCGGCAAGCCGCGGCGGTCGCACCCCGCGCGCGCCGGCGCGTGGTCGCCGGGATCGACGTGGTGACGGTCCCGACCGCGATCCGCGAGGTGGTCACGCTGCGCGCCGCCTTCCCCGGCGGCGCCGTGGGTCAGCCCACCGACCGCCACGCGCTCGCCGACCTCACCGCCGCGCTGCTCGACCAGGGCACCGTCACGCGGGACAAGTTCGCCGTCGCCGCGCTGCTCGAGCAGGCTGGCGCCACGGTCACCTTCAGCGCGGGCACGCACACGGTCGACGTGGCCGCGAAGTGCCTCCGCCCCGACCTGCCCCTTGTGCTCGGTCTCCTCGCGGAACAGCTGCGCGCCCCGCGCTTCGATCCCGCTGAGTTAGCTAAGGCGCGGCGCCAGCTAGCCGGCCAGTTCCGCCGCGAACTCGAGGACCCCGGCGTCCGCGCCCGGCTCGCCTTCGCCCGCGCCGCCTTCCCGCCCGGCCACCCCAACCACCGCCCGGCCCCCGAAGACTACCTCGCCGACCTCGAGCGCACCACCCTCGAGGAGGTCCGCGCCTTCCACGCCGCCCAGTACGGCCCCGCCGGCGCCCGGCTCGTGGCCGTGGGCGACGTCGACGACGCGGTGCTCGACGGCGCCCTCGCCGAGGGCTTCCGCGGCTGGTCCGGCGGCCGCGTCTGGACGCCACCGCCACCCGCCGCCGCCCCCGCCACGGCCCGCGTCGAGCGCCTCCCGCTCCCCGACAAGACGAGCGTCGCGCTGCTCATCGGCGCGCCCTCCGGCCTCCGCCACCGCGACCCCGCCCACCTCGCCGTCGCCACCGGCACAGCCGTCCTCGGCAGCGGGTTTTTCTCGGCCCGGCTCCTCGACATCATCCGCAACCGCGAGGGCCTCACCTACGGCATCGGCGCCGTCCTCGGCGGCGACACCCACGTCGACGGCGCGTGGACCCTCCAGGGCACCTTCGGCCCCGAGCTCCTCGCGCGCGGCCAAGCCTCCACCCTGCGCGAATTGCGCCGCTTCCTCGCGGATGGCGTCACGACCGAGGAACTCGACGCCTTCAAGGTCACCCTCACCGGCTCGTTCCAGCTCGGCCTCGCCACCACCGACGGCCTCGCGGGCGCGCTGCTCGCGTGCCTCCAGCGCGGCTACGGCCCGGAGTGGATCGACGCCTACCCCGGCCGGGTCGAGGCGCTCACCGCCCCCGAGGTGAACGCCGCCCTCCGCCGCCACCTCGACCCCGACCGGATGATCACCGTCCTCGCCGGCCCGCTGCCCTGAGGGAGCACCCCTTTACCTTTGAAGAATCCGCCTAAAAAATCGTTCGAAAATCGACTACTTGGTACCGAATTACACCCGCCGACCGAAGGCATGGAACGTCCGTCCGGAGGGGCAGCCTTTGCCTGATCCGACGACCGGCCGTTCCCGGCCCGTTGCGCGACGCGTGCGCCGCTGGCGCGCAGCGGTTCCAAATCAGCCGGAAAGGCATCTCCTAAGGCATACAAGGCTGTGCATGGCAGTTGCGAAGGCGTCCTTCATCAGATCGCCAAGTTTCTAGCCTGGGTTCAGGTCAGGGTTATGGGTCGGCATCGGAGCCAAGCTCACAAGGGCCGGTCCTCGCGGCGGGGCGGCCTGCAGGTAAAAACCGGATTGGAGCCAAACGACAAGGAGTGGAGGGGATCGTCGAGGTAAGCGGTGCTCTCGAACGCCGCAAAATCCGGGTCGGCTCTCATCAAACCAGCGCGTTAGCCTCCTTCGGACGTTACAAGTCGCAATCCTATCGAAGACTCCTCCCGCCCAACGAAGTTTTCGTAAAACGCCGGGCGCTAAAGTCGCGATACCTCTCTGAGGTTTTTAAATACTAACGAGGCTCCTTTCTCCCCCAACGCCTCCCTGCATCGGTTAACCAGCCGATCCATTAACCCCGATAGTTCCGCCTCGTTCATAACCCTCCAAGTAGGCTCAATTGCAACGCAGGCCGAAATCCGATCGCCCATCGCGACCAGCTCTAGTCTGTGTTCTTCGATTCGTTTTCCGAGTTCCTCCATCTCCGCCTGAGCTTTACTCAGTCGGTCGCCAACCGCCAAAAAGCCCGCCTCATCTAGCGCCGAAACCTTGAGTCGCACCTCTTCCGGCATGCCAGCCAGAGCAGCAACCCCGGCCAACCACGAGACCGCCCCCCCCATAAGTAGCAGAAACGCTTTAAACCCGAAGATGATTCCTATCACTCGAGAGTTTTCGAAAGAACCTATCGCAATTATAAGACATCCAAGCCCCACTGCGACAATCTTGCGCGCGCGCCTCGTTTGCAGCAATAACTCCATGCAACGGTGGCTCCGGTTAGCCTCCGCCAGTCCCGCCTTGGAAGACTCCAAACGGGTCCGTAGGCCACCTTCGCGGGCTTCCATGCCTGCGCAGTCTCGCCTCAGCTTGATAAATTCGGCCAACCCACCAATCCGCACCGGATAGTTAAAAACCTCCGTGATGAGGCTTACCGCGTCGTCACTCATCCCTTGCCGATGAGCGTCAAAGGCTAGCTGGTAGTCTCGACTAAGTTGCGCGTGGCGCAGCTTATCTTCCCGGTCCGCAACTTGTCTTACATCGCACCGATTGAGGCAGACCATCCCGTCTACGAGCATTCTGGCTTTGAGGGTGGCATTCGCGCCCTCCAGCCCAAGAATCTCTGGGAGTCTTGCCCTCAAATCTTCAAGAAGCCTCCTTAGCCGACGTACGGAGTACTCTGCACGTAGTTTAGGATCTTCAATCCGGGCAGATTCTGCCTGAGGAGGTGGTTTCTCAAAAAGCTTCCAAACCTCCGGCGCAGCCTCCGCCAGCTGCATAAACTGCTTAATACTACTCACTAAGCAGGCTTGGAGCCACCCTCACTTTTATAAGTACAATCGATTTCCGTAACTTTCCCGCATGTGCAGGTCACAATAATTGTCCGCACGATATCTCCGTCACGCTTGCAGGTGACGACGGGGCCCAAGTTCGAGCCATCGCAGGCGTTGGGCGGCCCCTGAAGTCGCACCAGCGCCAAAAGGCCCGAAGAGCCATCTGACTTGATTGTTGCCGCCTTGCTCGATTCCGGCCCGGAGGCTCTGTTCGTCAGGAATGATTTCACGGCGCCTTCTTCTCCGTGTTAGACTTGGTAGCAGGCTTTTCCATCATCAGCTGATTCATAGCTAGTTTGACTTCAACCCTGTGGTCATTCTCACCCCCGGGTGAATTGAGCCGCGAAGGCCGGCTTTCTCCATAAGCAACCACGCGTTCGAACTGATTCGCCGCGACGGCGACCGAGGACATCAAACGCCGCACATTATTTGCCCGGTCACTTGATAGCTCCCAGGAGGAATAGACCTCGGAAAGCATCTTCAAACCTTTGCGAGTATGACCTTCGATTGAGACCCGGAACGAATGCCTGTCGGCAAGCCAAGCCAAATTCTGAAACACGAACACTCCCCAAGGAGTTAGGTCCGCAGAGGTCTGGTCCCGAAAAAGAGGCCTCTGAGGCCGATCATAGAGGGTGATTAAAACGCCTTCACTTGATACGATAACGTCCACTGGGCGGTTGGGATCGTCCGACTTTACATTGATCATGCCATAAAAACCCATTGCGATCGCATTCAGACGCTTCTGCTCCGCAGCCGCGGAGTTACTCGCGGAGGTTTCCACCGACTTGGGGACATTAATATCGCGCACCGCCGCCTCTTTGGCCTCGAACTTCAACACCCCCGTTGTCCACGGCATCTTTATCCTCGGCGGATCCCGAAAGTACTTCGCGGTGCCCTCGAGGAGTTCAGGGCGCTGCGCCAAGATCCACATGACCAGAAAAAAAGCCATCAGCGCGGTCATGAAGTCCGCCAAGGCCACCTTCCATGCGCCGCCGCCGTGTCCAGCCATGATGCGTATGCCTCCTATGTCACTTCGTCGCAGAGGCCCCGCGAAGCGCGGCCTCCAGCGCCTCAGAGGATGGCTGAACGGCATGTCCTAGGGAACGTCTCGCGAGTTCCGCCGCCGTCAACGGCGCCATGCCCTTAGCAAACGCGACGACCGCGATCTTCGTGCACCGAAGGTATTCGACGTAGCCATCATTCAACGATCTGATGCTGCTTGCGAGGGGGTTAGCGAAACCATAGGCGGAAAAGACCCCTAGCATCGTGCCAGATAGCGCGGCGGCCATATGCGAGGCCACCGCCTGCGTTCCCTGGTCGATGATCTGCATGGTGTTGATGATGCCCATCACCGCCGCCACGATCCCGATCCCGGGCAAGGAGTCGCCCGCAAAATTTAGGACGTGCGCCTCATGTTCAAGTTCCTGTTTTTTCGTTTCGATATCAACCTGAATCACCCCGTCCAGCTGGTCTGGCTTAATACGCCCATCAACCAAGGGTTTAAGGCTATCCACTACAAAGCGAAGCCGCTCTGGGACATTCAGAAGGGTTGGGTATTTTTTAAATATCGCGCTTTGAGCCGGAGCGGCGAGATGCTCCTCGAGGGACAGAAGCCCGTTTTTTCTACCCGTCTGGAAAAGTTCGTACAAAACCCCGATCAATTCAAAATAGTGTTCTGTTTTGATCACGTTCCCCGAAACGGCGGCGATAATTTTCGAGCACGTACCCTTAAGAACATGTCCCGGAGTGGCGATCACTACAGCCCCGATCGTGATCCCGAAGATCGCAATCAGTTCGGCGGGATAGAGCAGCAACACCAAGCGGCCGAAGTTCCAATCCCCTCCTCCCATGAGGAACGAAACGATCGTCCCGACCAGAACAATTAAGACACCGGCGATGATAAGCATGGGAAGATTCCGTCAATTTTTGCGCACAATAAAATTTCTCAATGACAGTATAGCCTGCGTGTTGATCTGGCTGATGCGCGCCTCGGTTAGGCCGAGCACCTCGGCTATTTCAGCCAAGCGCAGCCCCTCAAAATGATATAGAGCGAGCACTTTGCGTTGTGTTTCGGGCAGCTGCTCGATGCGATCCGCGATCAACCGCCAGAGTTCGGCCCGCTCCATCCGCTCGGCGGCCGGCACCTGGTTCTCGTCGGGTATGGTCTCATGCGGAAGCAGCCCACCTCCCCCCTCACCGGCGACGGCGTCGATGTTTACGAAGGTGACTGGACTGGCCTCCTGAAGCCACGTTTCATATTCACCCGGGGAGAGGCCAAGATGGCACCTTACCTCCTCACCCGACACCACCCGCTGAAAACGCTGCTCCAATTCATGGATGGCTCCTTGGATCTTGCGAGCCTTGGCCCGGTTGCGTCGCGGGCACCAATCCAGCCGCCGGAGCTCATCGAGAATCGCCCCCCTAATCCTGGTGTAGGCATAACCCGCGAACGTGTGCCCTTCCTGCGGAACGTAGCGCTGCGCCGCCGCAATGAGGCCTACCACCCCCACGGAGTGCAGATCGTCGCTATCAACATGCGGCGGCAGATTCATTTTTATCCTGCCGACCACTTGGCGCACCAAGCCGAGGTGTTCCTCCACCAGCGCATCCGCCGCGCCCGTCAACTTTTGGTAACTCCTGTGTGCCAACGCTCCTCCAGAGGCGGGAGTCGGTTCAGGATGGGGAAGGCGATCCATGGAGTACTCCTTGGGTACCTAGACGTCACTTGCTAACTGCTGCAAGCGTTTCTGCGGACTTTTTCTTCCGAGCTACCTTCGCTTCCGCCTCCGCCTTCGCGCGTTTCTTGGCGACCGTTTCGGCCATGGCCGAAAGCACGGTTTTCCAGAACCACTGTCCCGCCAGGCCGCCTACCAGAGCGCCCACGCATGCGTCCCGCACCACAAGGTCGAAGTTTCTGCCCGCGACCAGACCCGCGATGAAAATGCTGCAGAAGAAGAGAAACCCGAAGATAAGGAAAATATATCTCATATATTTACGCCGAACCCAGCGTCCGCCTGGCCAGCTGCTCGACCGGATCGATCCGGACCGTCGCGAGCAAGCTTTCGTTAGCCGAAAAGAACAGCGGTGACAGCTCCGACTCGATCAGCATATCCCAGATTTTCGCAACATTGCGCAGCTGGTCAAAATGGGTGAGCACCAAATGCGTCGCGCCTATCCTTTGAGCGAGCCTGAGGTTTGACCTCAGGCGCTCAACCTCGTAGCACGCATTCTGCACCATTACCCGAGTGGGTACCGCGTTGTTGTCCAATGTTTCAGAAATCTCCGCGATCTCGGAATCTCCGTTGGCCCACGGAAGGTCCCAACAGAGGCCCGCCCGATCCGGACCCGGCTTCTTTCCCGGGAGATAATGCATCAGTTCAACCCCAATGGCCTGGCAGAAGACCTCGAGTTCAAGAAAGGGGTTCGGGCGCCCCACCTCAACATGACATACACGGTAGCGAGACCCCCGGGTGAACACCTCCCAGGAAAGCCACTGGCTCAAGGCGAGATTCTTGTCGGCATGACAGTCGCTGACGAAAGCGATCGGGGCCCCTGCTTTGGGCAGCGGGCGCACCTCGATCTGCCGCCGTAGCCCGCTGACGAAGGCCTCGACATCGTCGGCCAATCCCTTCCCCGCCTCCACCCCCGCACCCTCGCGGACCGGGGAAAGAAACATAAGCCGCTCGGAAAATCCGGCCTTCTGCAAAGCGCTCCTTAAATCGACCCTCGCGGCTTCCCCGGTTACGGCCGGAGCGATGACCGTCTCCGCCAAGGCGTCCGATGAATGACCGGACGGCGGAGACGGCGGTGGGCCGGGCAACTCCGCCACGATTTCCAGACGCCCCCCTTCCAAAATCCGCTTCCAAAGCGGCCGGTGCTGAGGGCGGACGGAAAGCACCCTGGCCTCCGGTCCTAGCCGCGTCTCGAGCACCGACACCGCTTCCCTCACAGAGCGGACGAAGAATCGGTAAGTGCCTGGCGAAGGTGAATTCACGATCGATTTTCCCGGGCCTCAAGCCGCGACCTTCGCGGTTGGCATGGGCAGTTGCACGATTCCGGCGTTTTCCAATTGGAAGCTTCCGGGGATCTCCTGAAAGGAAAGCACGGTGAGTCGCGGGAAGGTCGGTTCGAGGAATCTTCGAAGCGGGAGCCGCAATTCGGCCCCTACGATTAGGCAAGGGGCCACGCTCGAAGTGCTGAGCTGGGCAATCTTCGCGTTTATAGCCGCCAGGAGCGCCGATGAAGTCTCCGGCTCAAGGGCTAATCCCAAATCGGCAGCTGTCCTTTGGACCTTGCCGGCCAACTCTTTCTCAACCCTCAGGTCGAGCGTGATCGCCCTGACTAAGCCGGGCGCGGCCTCGATCAAGGGCACAAAGAAAGAGGCCAACCTACGTCTGACCAGCTCGCTCAGATCGTCGGGATTCTTGGTCAGCGAAGCATAGTCGGCGATTCCTTCCAAGATCAGGGGCAGATTTAGGATAGGGATGCCCTCTCGCAGCAAATTCTGCAACGTCCGCTGGATGACACCGAGACTCACCATATCGGGAAGCAACTCACTCACCAACGCAGGGTGTGATCCCTTGACATGGTCGATCAACGACTGGACGTCCTGACGACCGATGATATTGTGCGCGTTCGCGCGAAGGACCTCTGACAGGTGCGTCACTACGATCGCGGAGCAATCCACCACCGAGTATCCGTTAACCTCGGCGTGCTTCCGCTCCGACTCCTCAATCCAGACGGCGGGCAGCTTGAAGACAGGCTCCTCACACGAGATTCCCTTCAACTGGACCCGGCTTCCGGAGACGTTCATGGCCATCAATCGACCCATCATCAGCGCCCCCCTCCCCACCTGCCGCCCCCGCAGAAGAAACCGGTACTCGCCGCTGCCGAGCTCGAGATTGTCACGTACCGCTACCTGTGGAATGATCAAACCCAGTTCCCGGGCTAACGATTTCCTGACTCCGGTGATGCGCGCCGGAAGATCCCCGCCCAGCTTCTGATCAGCCAGTCCCACGAGGCCAAATCCCACCTCCACCGCAAACGCGTCGACGTCTATGAGACGGCGAACTTCCTCGACGCTTCCGCTAAGGGGCGACGGCGGCTGCTTTTCATTCGACTTCCCTCCTCCCGCTTCTGGCATCACGCCTGCGCCCGCCGCGCCTGGCGAACTCGCCGGGATCGGCGGTATCTTGAATCCCAAGAAGAGAAAGAAAGCTCCCATTAATCCCAAGGGGATGAGCGGAAGACCGGGAAGAAGCCCCATCAGGACCATGCCCCCGCCGACTGTCTTGAGGGCGATGGGGTAACGCAGGATCTGCGAGCCGACCTGCTGCCCGATATCGCCGTTGTCCGCCGCCCGCGTCACGAGCAAGCCGGCCGCGACAGAAACAACGAGCGCCGGGATCTGGCCGACCAATCCATCGCCAATTGAAAGCAACGCGAACTTTTGCAGCGACTCCACCACGCTGAGATCCATCTGCAGCACGCCAATGGTGAAACCACCCAGTACGTTCACCAAGGTGATGAGAATTCCCGCGATCGCCTCCCCGCGCACAAACTTCGAGGAGCCGTCCATCGCGCCGTAGAAGTCGACCTCTCTTTGAAGCTTCAAACGGCGGGCCGTCGCGGTCGGCTCGTCGATGACGCCAGCGTTCATCTCGGCATCGATCGCCATCTGCTTGCCGGGCAAGGCGTCCAGCGTGAAGCGCGCCGAGACTTCGGCGATCCGGCCGGCGCCCTTGGTGATAACCACGAAGTTGATCACCACTAGGATCACGAAAACAACAAACCCGACGACATAGTTACCCTGTATCACTATGCTCCCGAATGCGTTGATAATGTTGCCTGCCTCGCCCTTGGTAAGCACCAGTCGCGTCGAGCATATGTTCAGCGCCAGTCGGAAAAGCGTCAGGCCCAACAGGACCGTCGGGAACGCCGAGAACTCCACCGGGGTCCTGACATAGATCACAACCAGCATCACGAGCAGCGAACTCGCAATGCTGAAAGCCAGCAGGACATCCATCACCAGTGGTTGCACCGGCGCGACGAGCAGCAGTATCGTGCCGAACAAGCCCGCGGCAAAGATTAAGTCCGGCCGGCCTAAAAGACGCGCCGAGAACACCGAATCTGCGGTTCCGGGGTGGGCGTTCATTCGCGTCACGGGGCACCGCACGCCCGGCGGGTCGGCAACGTGAAGTAGTAATAGCGATACGTGCGGTAGACGAAAGCCAATATCTCGGCGACCGCCTCGAACATTTCCCGCGGGATGACCTCCCCGACGCGTCCTGATGCATATAACATCCGGGCGACGGGGCGGTTTTCAACCATCGGGACTCCATGCCGGGCAGCCAGCTCCTTGATCCTTATCGCCTGAAGGTTCTCGCCCTTGGCCACAATCACCGGTGCGGCGTCCGACCCGCGATCGTACCGAAGGGCAACCGCGAAGTGCGTTGGGTTTGCGACCACCACATCCGCGGTCGGCACCGCATCCATCATCTGCTTTTGCAGCAAACGTCTCGCCATGCGCCGCATCGCCGCCTTCACGAGTGGGTTTCCATCCGTTTGCGAACGCTCGTCCTTCAGGTCCTGCCGGGACATCATCAGCTCTCGCCGCGCCTTGTAGAACTCATACGCATAGCTCAATCCCGCAATGACCACCAAGGCGCCAAGGAACCGAAGCATGAGGGAGAGCGCGCTTTCTCGCAGAAAATGACTGAGGTAAAGGGGTTCCACCGGGGCTGAGAAAATGACATCTTTGAAAATGGTGCTACCCGCCGCGGCCAAGCACGCGAGTACGGCGGTTACCTTGAGGGCGTCCAGCACCGCCGACGACCAAATCCGCCCGGAGATGAGTCGCTGCAGGCCGGCGATCGGATTTAACCGGTTCAGGTTGGGCTCCATTGCCCCAGGCGTTAATTGGAACCCGCTCTGGATACCTCCCGCCAAAATTGCCGCGCCGGCGCTCACCACCCCCACAAAGATGCTAATGGTAGCGAAGGTAGACGCCGAAAGCCACACGGTATCTGGCAATCCTTGGGAACTAATTTTGATCTCACCGAGACGCACGAACGTCTCCGTGGCCAAATGGGCAATCCGCCTCGCGGCATCGTGAGCGGCGAGCCCGAGCGAGAAGACCGCAGCCGTGAGCACGAAAGCTAAGGTTATCTCCGGAGCACGGGCAAACTGCCCCCTAGCCTGCGCTTCGGTCAAGCGCTTGGCCGAGGGAGCCTCTGTTTTTGATTCCCTGTCTTCGCCGGTCACAACTCCCCTAAGCAAGTCCTAAGCCAGCTTCTTGAATATACCTTAAAATGCTTACAAACAACGTTTTGCGATACCCGGGCTGGGGCTGCCATGCGTAATCTGGGAGGCAAATTTTTCCTCATGAGCTATGGCTTCAACGCGCCGACGCACACCTCGAGCATGGTCCAGGGCACGCCTTGCCAATGGGGATCAAGATTCCTCCAGACGAGCGCTCCGGAACCGGAAAGCAGCAAAAGTCCGGCCCAGAGACGCAGGGAGATGCTTTCCACAAAAACGTTCATCCGGGGCACCGCCCGACCCATAAGAGCGAAGGCAAGATTTGTGACGAAGCTCAGTGCGATGAACGGGGCAGCTATCCTCAAGCCAACCACAAGGATATCCGCGCTCGTCCTGATGAGCCGCTCAACCACCGCGCCGGAGATTCGGTACGAGCCAAGTGGGGAAATCTCAAAACTCCGCGCGAACGAGGAGAGCACGTCGTGGTGCAGGCCGAAATTGAAGAACAACACGCCGGAAAAAGCGGTTAGCAACGCGGGTAACGGCTCCTGTGCGGGCTGCGGCACATCAAAACCCGGGGGGGAATTGAGACCAATTTCGTTTGATATCAGGCGACCACCCAGCGCGGCAATAGAAAAGGCTACCCGCACAATAAATCCCATAACCAAACCCAGCAGTAGCTCGCTTACCGCCGAGGACGCATAGAATAACCACCCGTGACCAGCCAGATCCTTCGGGATACCGACCACACCCCAAAGTAGAATCGTAACAACCACGCCCATGGCCCCGCGAAGAAAGGCAGGCAGACCGCCTCCTCCCGGGCTAGGGAGGGCCAAGATCACCCCCACCGCCCGCAATCCGATCAAAACAAGCGCTATGATGGCCTCGACCACACGGATGCGGGGAAAAATCAGGATCCGGCCGCGGCCATCCGCACGAAGCACGCGATCGCAAACTCCGAGAACTCCCTCACAAGCCAGGGCCCCAGCAGGAAGAACAACAGCCCGCCTCCGATCAACTTGGGGGCGAAGGTCAAAGTTTGCTCCTGAATGCTGGTGGCAGACTGCAGTACGCTGGCGATCAGCCCGACGACCATCAGCCCGAGCAGGAACGGACTGCAGACCAAGAGGCTCACGACCACGACTTCCTTCAATATATCAATGGCTGCTTCCGGGGTCATGGGCCTTATATGTTGAAACTCTCGACGAGGCTTTTGATCACCAGCTGCCATCCATCAACGAGAACAAAAAGCAGAAGCTTGAACGGCAAAGCTACTACGGCAGGAGGCATCATCATCATTCCAAGGGACATCAGCACCGACGAGACAAGAAGATCGATTACGAGGAAGGGCAGGAAGAGCGAGAACCCCATTTGAAACGCGGTGTGGAGCTCGCTGATGACGAAAGCCGGGACAATCACACGCAGGGGCAGATCCTTCACCGCTGTCGGCGGAAAACGCCCGAGCCTAAGGAAGAACTCCAAATCCCTTGTGCGAGTCTGCTTCAGCATGAATTCCTTTACCGGAATACTCGCCGCATCCAGAGCGAGGCTCGACGAGAGTGATCCACCAAGGTAAGGCTGAAGCGCTTCAGTGTTCACCCGGTCGATCGTCGGTCCCATGATGAAGAGGGTCAGGAACAGGGCAAGGCCGGTGATGATCTGATTCGCCGGCGCATTCGGAAGACCGATCGCCGTTCGCAGGAAACCGAGAACCACGACGATCCGCGTGAAGCTTGTCATCAGCATCACCATCGCCGGTGCCAGCGAGAGAAGGGTCATGACCACGACGATCTGAACTCCGACGCTCACCTCTCCCGACCTTTCCGCGCCCTCCAGATTAACCGCCAATCGCCATGGTTTCGCGGCGGAAGCCTCCTCCGGCACGACCCGGGGCAGAGCTTCAGCCGCGGCGCGCGAAGCTGGCGGCGCGGAGGCTTCCGCGCCCGCCGCGTGCGTGAGGCCCAGACCGGCCCAGAGCAGCAGGATCGAGAACCCCCTGAGGCTGACGGAAAAACTCATCGGCTGGATTCTGACGGCGGCAGGTCTGATATTGTCTCAATCCTCCCTGCACTCACACCGAGGAGAAAGGACCTGCCCCGGCAAGTGGCGAGGATTAGGTGCTGCCGGTTGCCGAGCGGCCGCACTTCCTCAATGACTATCGATGCCTTTTTGGCCTGAGAGCCTCCCGTTCTCCGGGCGGAACGCACCCACAACCACGCCCCGCCCGCTAAACATACCGTTACGAATACCGCATAAACGGGGAAGCCCATCCGGGAATCCCGGACGCCCGACCCGGTCTCGGCCTGCGGGGAAATTACGGTCTCCGCCTGCCGCTGGGAAGAGGGGGATGAGGCGGCAAGGAGGTGAGCTTGTACGCCCAGTAGAACGCAAAGCACCCCCAATCGCGCCGCTGAGCCTAAAGCCGCCCGCGGAGGTTTCGTCATCAATCTCACTTCGGTCGCCCCACAAACTCGGTCACACGGATCCCAAAACTTTCCCCGACCAATACGACCTCGCCGCGGGCCACGAGTTTCTGGTTCACGTGCAGGGAAACCGGCTCGCTGGCCGTCTGGGATAGCTGTAAAATCGACCCAGGAGCCAGAGCCAGAACCTCACGCATAGGCAGTTCACAGGAGCCAAGCTGAACCGCCAGGTTCACTTTTATATCCATTACCAGATCGAGCGCCTTGGTTTCCATATAGATTCAGTTTCCCTTCACCGAGGTGATCGAAACCGCCACCCGGTCTCCATCTATTCCGACCGTTCCGATGAATTTCTCCTCAGCGCCGACCACGATCATCGTCTGGTCCAAAATCGTGACCGGAAGCGGCAGAACGGAACCCACCTCAAGCTCCGCGAACTGCTTCACCGAAAGGCAGCCCGTGTTCCACCGGGCCGTGACCGGCACCGATACTTCCTCAAAAGCCGGCCTCCAGGTCGCCTCGCGCTCCACCGGCTTGTCAGGCTGCATTTTCTCCTGCCGTTTCTGGAACGAACGCAGCAGCGGCTCCACCATGCTTTCGGGAACGCAAAGCGAAAGCCAGCCGTTGGCGCTCCCCAGCGTCATCTCCACACTCAGGTGGACAAACGACGCTGTTTTCGGTGAGCTTTGCATAAACCCTGAGAACCTCTGGCCGCCAAGAATCGCGGGCTCGAGCGGGGTCTCGTACCCCCACTGGCTGAACCACTCTTCCAGAACCTTTGACATGATGTCGTCCAACAGCGCGCACTCAATTTCGGTGAGCTCACGCTCCTCAGCCCGCGGGCTGCCCGGACCACCTAAAAGCCTGTCCACCAGGGTCGAGGCTAGCTGAGCGGGGAGCGTCATCTGCCCCAGCCCCCGTAGCGGCTCGGCCTTGAATGTGCAGTTGTAGGACCGCTCGGAGATCTGCCCGCGGAAAGAAGCGAATGTCGTTTCCGAGAAATTCACCTTACCTAGGACGCACTCCAGCTTGAGCAGGAGGGAGAGGCGGGTCGTCAGCTCACGGGCGAACTTGCCCTGAAGCTCGCGCAATTGCGCTAACTCTCCCGCGGTGAGCATGACGGGATTACGAAAATCGTAGGGGCGCACGGCGGGACGCGCCTCTCGGTCGATCCTGCTCCCGGACGGATCAAGGAAAACGGCCTCCTCCCCAGTTTCCGATGTTGTTGCTTCAGGCATCACTGAACCACAAAGTCCGAGAAGAACACCTGTTCCACCAATGGAGCCTTGAGCAAATCGTTGAACGCGGCAATGAGGCGCCCGCGAACCACCGCCTTACTTCCGGGGTTATCAAGCTCGGGCATGGTGAGGCTGGAGAGGATCGTGATACTCGCGTCGACCAACTCCTGATAGCGCTTGTCGATCTTATCGTTCGCCGCCGCGTTCTTGCCCTCGACGTTGAACGAAACCTTTAGATAGCGGGTACCCTGAGTCCCGGCTATATTGACGGTTAAATCCTGGAACTTCGGACGCGAGGGCGCTGCCGACTTGCCCCCATGCCCTCCTCCCGAGGAGGAGCCTTTGTTCGGGGTGGGCGCCGCCGCGCCAGAATCAGGCTCCCCCTGCTCCGCCTTGCCGGCCTGCTCCAGCGAAGCGGAAAACTGCGCCTTAAGCTGGGTCTCGATTTGCGGGACGAGAAGAAACTTGCCGACGCACCACGAGACAACAGGCGCCAGCACAATCGCGATCAGCATCGGCAGCAGGCCGCCGGCAGCCTTGGCGGAACCGGAATTCTTCTCCGCGGGTTTTTCTTCGGGCGCGTCGGACATGGCAGAAAGCTTATTGGTTTAACGCTTCAAGTTCACGGTGTCCTCCACCATGGAATCCGATACGGTGACCACGCGGGCTGAGGCCTGCAGACTGCGCTGCGCGTTGATCAGGGAGGCGAACTCCTGGGTTAGATCGACATTCGATAGTTCAAGACTGGATGGTTCGATTGTTCCTATGCCGACTGCTCCCGGACGATTATTCTGGGCGGTCAAGGCGACTCCTCCAACTGGTGCAGCGTTCGCGAAATTGGTAAAAAGATTTGTACCGGTCAAACGCAGCGCAGTTGGGTTTGAGTAACGCTGGAGCAAGACCTGGTTCGTAGCGATCCTGGTGCCGTCTGAGTAGTTTTCGGTGAGGATCCCCTGCTTGTCGAAAACGAAGCTCAGCAACTGGGCGTTCGCGGGCGGATTTTGACTAAGCCGGATGCTACCGAGCGCCCCGGGCGCGGCGGCGGCAGTGCCGCCCGTAAGGCCCTGCACCCGCAGGCCCGTCGAGTTTACAAGGTACCCTTGCTCGTCGAAGAAGAAATCGCCCGAACGGGTGGCATACTGCGAGTTGTCATCCGTCTTCAGCACCCGGAAAAAGCCCTCTCCGTTCACGGCTAGGTCCGTGGCGACCCCGGTGGCCGAGATTGACCCCTGAGTGGTCTTGATCGCCCCAGGAACCAAAAGCTTGGTGAACGCCACCTTCGTTGCCTTAAAACCCGTAGTGTTAGCGTTCGCGATGTTATCGCTAATCGTCTGCACGCCCCTCTCAAACGACTGCATAGCCGAGGTTCCGGAATTGATAGAGGATGAGATGGGCATGATTGAAAAGGGTGGCTTTCGGTCCAGATGAGTTGAAAAAATCCCCGATCACGACCGCTTGGGGTCGGGGACCGGCGTGACACGAACAATATCTTCGAAGGGATACAGCACGTCGGCGATCTTCACCCTTACGCCCCGGTCGGTCGTCTCCACCGCGTTAACCTCCCCCGAGGTCTCCTTCCCGGAGGCGTCCCGAACTGTCACTTGACGACCGATCATTCCGCTCGCCGCGAGGACCTTATTCGATTGGCCCATCTGTTTTAGTGAAGTCAGAATCTGACTGCTTTGCTCCAAGCCGGTGAACTGCGCCATGGTCGTGACAAAGGAATTGTCATCGATCGGCTTCAATGGATCCTGATTCTTGAGCTGGATCGTCAGCAGCTTAAGGAAGTCCTGCTGGCTGAGTGACTGCTTCGGAGCGCGCGGGGAGACGCTACTTGCTCCACCAGAGGCGGACGTGGACGAGGCCGGCCCAGCATTGAAGATTGCCGGTGTCATGCTCAGGCAAAAGTGTGGAGAAGACGCCTAGAGACCCCAGATCCTTCCGCCACGGCCTCCGGCTCGCGACGACCTGAAGCCGCCACTTCCAAGGGAGGCATTCCCGATTGCGGCGCGGTCGGATTTTGCCGGCGATAGTTGCCCCCTCGTTCCCGCCCGCCGAGGTCGGTGCCGTTCGCGCCAGCTTCCGATTTTTGCGCAGAGCTGGGGGCTGGCTGACTGCGCGACCCCTCGGCCGAGCCAAAGGCGGATCGCAAAGAGTCTCGCAGGAACTCGGAGTCAGTGCGTACAACCGCCTCCAGTTGGTCGGCCCTTCGGATTATTTCGACGCGGAGACTGCCATGCCCTTCCACGTCAAAATCCACGACGCACCGATCCGAGCCGGACGACGCTAAACCGTCGCGGACCGCCACAAGCTCCCCCACGACATGCGCAGCACTAATCCGACGCGAGAGGTCCGCCCCGGGCGCATCAACCGCGAATCCAAAGAATGAAGTGCGGGCGAAAAGCATAGACTGCATCCCCCTGTCAGCAGGGAGCGTGCCACCACCTTTATCAGAATCTGTAAAATTCGCTCCATCACTATTTTGAGAGTCTTTATAAATCAATGACGCTGCTTCCCGCATTGCTTGGGGGGCAATATTTTCCGAAAGCGCTTCGCCGGGATGCGCGCCGGTTTGCCCACCCTCTGCCGGCGCGGACAGCTCATCCCGCGGCGAAAATGCTTCGGAGGCCATACCGAAGGAGTCCAGTTGGGCAGCGTTGGCATTAATGCCGTCCGCAGGCGCAAATCCGGGGACCAGCTCAAGACCACTCCCCCCCAAGGCCTCCCCTGCCCCGCCTGGCAGCCCCCCCGAGATGGCGGCGGATCGAGCATCGGAAGGGCAGGCAGGACCAGCCCCGCCTCCCGATGGCATAGTTGCATCACTCGCAGGCTGGCCGGAGCGATCATCAACGAATCCAGCTTCGGAGAGATTTGCCGCCTCATTCGGAGCCGGAATTGCCGCTCCAAGCGAGGGCCCACACCCAACGTATAGGGCATCAAAGTCCGCCTGAACCGGCCAGCCTTCCGCCAGCCGTCCGGCCGGAGAGTACTCCGCCAAATCCGCCGCCACTCTTTCCTCCTCACCGGGACCCCAAACATACTTTTCATCACACCCCAAGTCCCCGCTTGGAGCCACCGCCTTTAGCGAACGGGAAAGACTGTCGGGAACGTTGTCTGCAGTTGAAGTCGCGCCTTCATCCCGGTTGCCCGACGGAAACCGTGATTTCCGCCGGGCCTCGATCTCGTTCCCCTCGGGCTTGCGGCGGGACTCTCCTTGTGAATTGCCGGAGATGCTGCGCGCAGAGGATTTCTGTGGTCGTGACAACTGGGCGGCGGGATGCCCCCGCGACTCCGGGGGGTAAGTTTCCGCGACTGTTTGCAGCCCGCCAAGCGGCGGAACCAACCCGCCCTTCGGTCCCATCTCGGTCTTCCTGCCAAGCAGAAGCTTCTCAAAACTATCATTGACTCGGCGCGCTCCACAGAGGGCGTCCGTGCCAGGGAACGCTCCCGCGGTAAAGATCGTATCCAAAGCGCAGGGTGCCGCGCCACGCCCGCTCCCGGCCGAATGATGGACCGCACTCACTTTGGGGAACGCTGGTTCTTGACCCCCTCGGAGAGCTTGGCCGCACGCTTCGCCATCTGAGGATCCCCCGCCGCCTGCTTGGCCATTTCCTCAAACAGGCTGGCGACAACATCCACCTTCATTAGGGAGAGAATCTTGACCGCGGTTGCGTCCTCCATTTCCCGCAGGATCGCCACACAAGCTTTGGGCGACATGTTCGAGTACGTCTGCACCAAAGTTTTTAGGTTCTTAGTTTCCATCGCGGTTTCCTCGGAGCTGGCTTTAAGCTGAAGGCGTTTCGCCTCGGTGACATACTCCTCGACCTGCTTGCGCATGATCTCCAAGCTCCCCCGTGTCCGCTCCAATTCTAGGCGCTCAGATGCCAGCCGCTTCTGCTGCTCCACTAAGGATGCTTCCCGGAGAGCCAGCTGCTGTCGGGCCAGGATCAATTCGCTGACCGCCTGACTGGCGGGATCAACTGGAGGCGGTCGTTCCGGAAGATGGGAGGGCACGACGGGCGGCTTGGGCCGCATCGCCACCGCCATGGCGGTAAGCTGCGGGATCTGTTGTTGTAGGGTGAACGCAAGCGCCGCCACCCCCAGGACCGCGGCGAGAATGATGACAAGGTACGGCGAGAGTAAGGCTTTCATAACTGGGTAGACACGCTGGTGCCCGAAAAATGCGCTCCAACCTCATCTAGTTGGAGCTGCTCTCTCCGGGCTTCTTCCTTCCGATGCAGCTGCGCCGCCTTTTCCCTCAATTTTGCAACCGTCTTCAACTCCGTGACCGCCTGCTCCCAAACTCGGCGCGCGGCTGCCACCCGCTCGGCCTGCTTGCGAAGGTCCTCCCCCGCGGAGCGTTCCGCCGCAAGTTTACGATCAAAATCGGCCAAGGCCGCCACGAAGTCCACGGCCCCCGTCTTCCTTCCCTCCGTCTTATCAAGATTCACGCGGGCGGTTTCCGAAAGGCTTTGGGCGGCACTCAAGGCGACCTCCAGCTTTTGCTGCGACGCCAGTGCCTCCCGCAGCGCGCGAGCGGTCTCGGTCTCCTGCATTTCCCGCAGCATCAGCAGGGGGTTAAGCCTGAAATTGAACCGATTCATGATAACGCTCTCTCCAAGCCGCTCCTCGTCTGGTCCAAGCTAGCGATTTCATCCACGCGCTGGCGAAGAAAATTCACCAGGGGACCGCGAATGCGGATCGCGTCGTCCAAGGCACGATTGGTTCCTGCGCGGTACGCGCCGATGTTGATGATGTCTTCGTTTCGGCGAAACAGCACTTCGTGCTCGCGCGCAACCGCCACGGCCTCCCGCACGGCGGCACTCGAAACTTCCCGCTCAAGGCGGCTCACGCTCTCCAGAATGTCGATTGCTGGGTAATGGTTGGCGTGGGCGAGCGTGCGCGAAAGCACAAGATGCCCGTCTAGGATTCCCCGCACCGAGTCGGCCACCGGCTCGTTCATGTCATCGCCCTCGACCAGAACCGTGTAGAAGGCGGTGATGGTGCCCGTCTCGCCCGATCCGGAACGCTCCAGAAGTCGCGGGAGCAGCGCGAAAACGGAAGGCGTGTAGCCACGCGTTGCCGGCGGCTCGCCGACCGCCAACCCAATCTCGCGCTGCGCCATCGCGAATCTAGTCACGGAGTCCATTAGGAGCAGCACGTTTTTGCCTTGGTCCCGGTAACTCTCGGCCAAGGTGGTTGCAGCCAGAGCAGCACGGATCCGCATGGGGGCCGGAGCGTCAGAAGTCGCCACCACGACCACCGCCTTCTTGAGGCCATCCGGCCCCAGATCCCGTTCAATGAACTCCCTCACCTCACGTCCGCGTTCACCCACCAGCCCGATGATGACAACGTCCGCGGAACAGCCGCGTGCAATCATGCCCAGCAGGGTGGACTTGCCCACCCCGGAGCCGGAGAAGATGCCGATTCTCTGTCCGCGTCCGACCGGCACGAAGGCATCGATGGCCCGCACGCCGGTGGGAAAGGATTCGGTTATCCGGCGTCTCCTCAGAGGGTTCGGCGGATATTGAGCGCGCACTGCCCTCGTCGAGCGGATCACGGAACGCCCCTCGTCCAGAGGCCTTCCAAGTGCGTCCAGAACCTGTCCGAAAAGAGCCTCATTGGCTTCCGGCAAAGACCGCGAGTCCCAAGCGATAGCCTCACACCCAACGTGCAGCCCACCCACATCACCCAGCGCCATCAATAGGATCTTCTCCGAACGGAAACCCACCACCTCAGCCAGCACCTCGAACCCCGTACGCTGGCTTCGCAGCAGGCAGAGCTCGCCCACGCTCGCGTTGGGTCCGTCCGACTCAACGATCAAGCCGGTTATGGAGGCGACACGGCCGTGGCGAACAAACGTCGGCGCATGCTGGATGCGTCCGCGCACCGCCGAGAAAACGTCTGTGACCGCCTGGCTCATCGGCTTTGTAGTTCACGGCCCAGCACCCGCAACTTTGCTTCGTGCCTCGCATCGACGACGCCGAAGCGACTCCGCACCTGACACTCGCCCGGAGCGAACCCGGGGTTCACGCACACCTTCACGCCCGGATAGGAGTTGCGCCAGCCCGGCAGCAAACGCTCCACAATTACGTGGTCGCGCTCGCCGACTACGACCTCCAGGTCGTGGACCTCGGGAAAAACCGCGGCCATCGCGTGGGCGCATATGCCTTCGATCACATCGTCAGGGGGCGTGTGGCCGAGCAGGAGTTTTTTGGCCACCTCCAACGCCAGTTCCGGCAGGGCCGCTTGTATCTGCTGAGAAACCGACGCTTCAGCATCGCCCAGGCGGGCGAAAAGGCCGTTGAGAACCGAACTGACCTCCGAGCGAAACTCCACGAATCGCCGCTCGACATCCTGATCCGTTTCCCTCGCGCCATCCAAGCGCCCGCGTTTATACTCCGCGCCCAATTGCTCCGCGCTGAAATATTCCGCGGGTTTACCTTGGGACTCATGGGCGCCCGCCGCCTCCAGTACGAAGGGGGCGGAAAAAACCAGCGAATGCTTTGAGGAGGACATGCGTCAGATTTCCCCTTCGTCTTCGTCCAGAATGATATCTCCGGACTCTTCCAGTTTCCGAAGTATGTCCACAACGGCCCCTTGCGCCGTAGCAACCTCCTTCGCACGGACGCTTGCCATCATTAAAAGATCGTCTCGCAGGCCTTGGACCGCTCTCCGGGAAAGCGCGGCGAAGACCTTTTCCTGCAGTTTCTCGCTGGCCCCCTTGAGGGCGAGAGCCAGCTGGGAACTATCCACCTCCCGCATGAGCCGTTGCATGTCGCTCGGGCGCAACCGGGCAAGATCCTCGAACGAGAACAGTTTTCTTCGTACCGCCGTGGCCAGCCGCGGATTTTTCTCCTCAAGGGCGGCCATGACAGCCCGTGTGCCATCCTTCGAGACCCCCTTCAGTAGGTTAGCCACCGTCTCCGCTCCGCCACTCCGATGAAAGGCCGGGACTTCGGACTGAGGTACATGCGTACCGAGCTGGTTGGCTATCTTCTCGATGTACTTCAGGGAAGTGCTGTCGATCAGCCCGATTCGAAATGAAATGTCGGACTGCATCTCGGGGGTGAACAGCTTAAAGGCCTCGCGGGCCTTCACTTTGTCGACGTAAGAGAGAACAAAGGCGATCGTTTGCGGCTGCTCCCGCTTCAACAGCAGAAATACATCTCGCCCCTCCATCTCCGAAATTCTCTCGAGCAGACGCGCGGACGAAAGGGTGACGCTGGCGCCGATTCGACTCAGCATCGCCCCCGTCTTGAATTCCCCGCGGGAGATATCCAAAGCTTTCTTGGCGAACTCGTATCCCCCCTCGGTCGACTTTAGGCCACCGATGATGAGAGGCTCGAACTCCTCGATCAGAAGATCCCTGAACTCCTGGGAGATCACCTCGAATCCTCCCATAAGGTGGCAGATTTCCTCTACCTCCGCGTCCGGAAAGGGCCTCAAGACTTCCGCGGCGGCCTCGGGACCGGCCACGATCAAAAGAGCCGCTATCTTCTGCGGACGCGTCAATTTGCTATACTCGGCGTCGGTCACAGGAAATCAAATTTAGGATTTCGAATCGGCGCTCCATTTACGCAACGCCACCCCGATGTTGCCCGGCTTGCGCCGGAGCATCTCGTTCAGCGAGGCCGCCGTGACAACCGCCGGAACCTCCGAAGCCTCCTCCTCGACCGGAGGTTTGATTACCTCGAGAGGCACCGCCTCCGGACGCTGCGTTTTCAGAAGCCGCAGGAAAAAGCCGAAGGCTAGGAGAGCGATCAGAGCCGGTGCGTAGCGGCCACCGATTTCGACCCAAGCCTGCACGCGGGTTCGAGGGGCGGAGGCCTCGGCTCCAGGAGTCAGAGAGAACTGAAATGGAGCCTCCTGAATGGTAACAAGATCGTCCACCTTACCTGTACCAGTGACCATTGCCTTGAGGCCGATGGCATTGATCACGAGATTGCGGATTCCCTGCAATTCTTCAGCGCTACGGGGCTGAGGCTTGGCATCAGCCCCGACTCCAACGGTCCTTTGGGCGAGGAAAACGGATGCGGACAACCCGCGGATGGTTCCTGGCTGCCGGGAGCTATTCGTGAGAACCCGATTGATTTCGTAGCTCGTGGTTCGATTCTTGGTGTTCTGATCGGTGGCCACGACCGGGGCGTCGTCCTTCGGAGCCGGATCAGGCGTATTCGACGAAACTCCGGCGACTCCGGATTTCCTCTTCTCGACGGAATTGGAACTCTCCTCGATGTTGGTCTGAGAGCGAACGACCTGGCCCTCGGGGTCGTAGCGCTCCTCCGTCCGACTCGCCGACTCCCCGTCGATGTCGGCGGAAACACGCACGACGGCATTGCCGGGCCCGATCACCGGAGCCAGCAGCGACTCGACCTTACGGGAGTAGTAGTCCTCAACTTGCTGGCGGTACCTCATCTGGCTTGTGGCACTGCCGAGGGAGGGGTCTTCCTTCAAGTCGGCAGAGAGAACATGGCCCTTGTGGTCGATCACGGCGACCTCATCCACCACCAAACCTTGCACGGAGTTTGCCACGAGGTGGCGGATCGCGTTGACCGCCTCAACCGCCAGCTTCCCACCACGAAGTTCCACAAAGACGGAGGCCGTTGATTTCATGCTCTGTCCGACCAACAGCAACCGGTTCTCCGGCTGAACGATCATTACCCGGGCGGAAACCACCCCCTCCAACTGCGAGATGGTTCGCGCCAGCTCGCCCTGCAAGGCCCTGGAGTAATTTGTTCGCTGCGCGAAGTCGCTGAGCCCAAACTGGCCCTTGTCGAAGATCTCGAATCCAACCCCCTCCCCGCTGGGCAAACCCTTGCCGGCCAACTCCATCCGCAGCCGATGAATTCTTTCGGCTGGCACGTAGACCGAGGCACCATCCGAGCTGGTGCGATATTTGATGCTCTGCGACTGCAGGGATGAGACGATGATCGCGGCGTCTTTCTGCGACAGCCTGCCATAGAGCAACTGGTAGTCAGGCTGCCCCGACCAGATGGCCACTGCGGCAAGCCCCGAAAAAACCAGCAACGCTGCGAGGACGATGGACATTTTTTGCCCGATCGTGAATTCGCGCCAAACCCGCAGAAACGAATCGAAAAACGATTTCATTGATCGATAAAAACAAAAAGCATCAAACCGGCATTCGCATCAGTTCCTGGAATCCTTCCACCACCTTGTTCCTCACTTCGACCATCAGGCTGAAAGCGACCGATGCCTCCTGCATCGCGATCATACCCTGATGGAGTGGTGCCCCCTGCCCCAACAGAACCGAGCGGGTCACGGCGGCGGACTCGGCCTGCTTTTCCAGCAAAGGGGAGACCGCCTGCGACAAGATCCCGGCGAAGTCGCCCGGACCGGTCGCCAACTTGGGATCGACGGTCGGGGAGGCAGGCAGCGGCCCCTTCAGATCCACCGCCAGGGGACGCAACTCATCCGGACGTGCCGCAGCTGAGAGGGAAATTGCTCCGATGTCGGGCATGGCCTTGATCAACGTCCCATCTCAATCGTCCGCTGCGCCATCTGCCGAGCCACCTTGACCACGGACAGATTGGCTTCGTACGTCCGAGAGGCCGTGATGAGGTCGACCATTTCCCGCGAGACGTTGACGTTGGGCATCGTGACCATGCCCTGCGTATCAGCGTCGGGGTGCCGCGGATCGTAGATCTTTTGACCGGGAGTGGGATCCGCGCTGATGCCTGCAACCTTGACGCCCCCTACGCTTCCGGGGCGACCCACCATACGCTGGGCGAGCTCCGCTTGAAAGGTCACCACCTGCCTTTTGTAAGGGCCACCCTCCGCGGTCTTGGTCGTCTGGGCGTTTGCGATGTTCTGGGCCACCATGTCCAGCCGGGTTTTTTGGGCGCTAAGTGCGGAGCCGGTCGCCCCGATTCCTGTGATTAATTCCATAAAAGAGGAATCAAGCCAAGTTGCGGCCGGTGATCGCGGTCTTCAGCATCTTGTAGTGGGCACCGACGAGATGCGTCAGGTATTCGTGATCCACCTGATTCTTGTTCAATTGCAGCAGCTCGTTTTCCAAATCCACCGTGTTGCCGTCAGCACGTTGCACGCGAGCCTTGGAATCCTCCGCCAGCGTGGCATCAGGGAGCTTTACCCCGTTGCCACCGCGCAGCACCGCGACCTTCAGACGATCCGTAAAATCACGGGCGACATCGACGCGCTTGAAGCCCGGCGTCTCCGCGTTGGCGATGTTCTTAGCCAGCGCCTGCTGCCTCAGAATGCAGGCGTCCAGCGACCTCTGGGCAATCTGCAGCGTCAGGGAGGAGTCGAGCCGTTGAACCATACCTTCTCCAAGCAGAATCAGTTCCAGCTTAAGCTGCCTATTTTGTAAACACCAGTTGGTGAATATTTAGAAACTTTTAAAGCCTGTTCTCCAGCCCTTTTTTCCGGGTGAACTTGGGGCAATTCTTGCCGAAAACCACCAAAATAAATTCAGCTTAAGTACGCGGGGTAAGGATCCGTATACCCTATGCCACGGGCGACCCGGTTGTCATCTTCCTCCCATTTCGATCCCGAGACCAAATCCTGGATCTCCCCGCTGCCGCATCCTCGGACCGGATCAGGGAAGAGCGACGGAGCGGGTGTCTTCGTGATCGAACCCGAGGCTCCGGTACGGGAATCCCTGCAGCTTACGCTGGAAGCCGAGGGAATCTTAGCGCTTTCGGGGGCAGCATTCAACGACCTCCTCGGCCTAGCGAACCATGATTCGATGAGCGTGGTGATCGCGGATTTTGCAGCGCTGCAGGATCCTTCAACCCGAGTACAGGAGATTCTGCGGGGCCACTGTCCGTTCGCCTCGATTGTGGGCCTAGCCAGCATCTTTTCGGTGACTGCCGCCACCCACTGCGTCGGGAACGGAACCATCTTCGGCTTTGTAACCAAGCCTTGGCTGAGGGAGGAACTGGTCTCGACGGTGATTGCCGCGGCAGATGCGGCAAAAATGCGGAAAGACCTAACCTCACTCCGCAACGACCTATCCGTACTCGAGTCGAAGCAAGCCCGATTAAACCTGCAGATCAGCACCTTGGAGCAGGAACTCGCCCAGAAGTCCCTCGCCCTCCGATCCAGGACCGCGCTGCTTCAGCGCCAGACCAATTCCTTGCCCAACTTCACGCATCAACTTCTCGCTTCTCGCAGCCGCACCTTGGCGACCCGAAGCAAGCAGTTGGTTGCGATTGCCCGCAAGTTTTCCGAATCGGAATCCTTTGACCCGGAGGCTGGAAGAAAAATCGTCCTCGCGGCAGCCCTCTCTGACTTGGGCCTACTTGGGCTCGACCAAAATCTCCTGACCAAACTGGACCGGCCCGGGGCCAGCCTTTCGGAGGCAGAGTTGCGAGCTTACGAGTCGCATCCCGTGCTCAGCGCCCAGCTCGCCAACCACTTGGACGCAGACGACTCCCTGCGTGAGATCATCCGAAATCATCACGAGCGTTTTGACGGAACGGGGTTCCCCGACGGTCTTTCGGGAGCAAACATTCCTTGGTTGTCTCGCTGCTTGGGCGTCGCGGTATTTTTAACCGAAACCCAGCAATCCCAATCAGAGGCACTGGCAGCGGTATTGTCAGAATCCGGGCGCCAATTGGACCCCGACGCGGTGAAGCTCTTCTGTGGCCTGCCGAAACTGCTCGAAGATTCTTCACTGCTTCCACGCGGGAAAGGAACCGACCAACCGACCGATCCGGAAGCCGCTTGGATCGGAGTAAAACGAGACTCCGACCTCTTCGAGGAATTCATCGGTGCCGACGGCTACGAAGCCCTTCTAAAAAAAATGCCCCAGCTCAAGGATCCACGTGCGAACGTGGGAAGAAGTCTGGATGTCCTGGGCTGAACCGCCGCCCGAGACCGGTCAGGTCGTCACCCGAGCTGCATAGAGCTGCGCCGCCGCGGCTAGAGACTGCGCCACGACCGGGCGAGGAGCGCCGAGACTATGCCTCAAGAGGAGCTGCTCGTTCTCACGATCTAGCCGCAGAATCTGCATCGAGCGCTCCCGAGCCAGGGCGAGGCTGGGGCCGCCTCTCACGCCCTTCTCCGACGCCTTGAGCGCCGCAACGCTCGCGTTCAACCTTTGAAGCAGCTCCTCCTTACGCGTGAGAATCGTGGCCCCGGGCAACTTTTTTTCCTCCCGCAAGACCCGATTTTCTTCCAGCGCGAGCGCAAGAAGTTCCTCGCAGATCTCAAGGTGCTTATCAACCGCTTCGCAACGCTTCATGGCCCTCCCAAAAAGCCTGCTCACGAGCCGGTTTTCAAGCTCTTGAGGTCCGACTCCGTCGACTTGACCCAGTCAAGGTGCTCGATGCGCCACCGCGCCAATCGGGGCAGTTCGGAAATTTCCGTCGGTAAATTTTCCGCCTTCGCCGAAGCTAGTTCAACATAGACCTCCCGAGCTCGGGCAAAGTTTTTCATTTGCTCCGCCACCAGCCCGATCTGGTAAAGCAGAGGCCAACGCCAGGTTGGATCAGCGGAGAGCGGCAAAAGTTTGGCATACAGCTCGGCGGAGTCAGGAAGATTGCCGGCATCATAGAACATGTTCGCCAACTTGTTGCCGGCCCTTCTCTGCCAGTACCGCCAAGCCTCTTCCGCCGCGCCGGAACGCTTATCGCTCTCGAACAGCGCCATAACCTCCACGAGCGCCTCGTCGCGACGCCCCAGTTCAGCGAGAAGGACAACAAACTCGAATCTGGCCTCGGACGCTAACTCGCTCGCCGGAAAAGTCTGCAGAAGCGCCCGGTACTCATCCGCCGCCGCCGGTCTATCCCCCGCCAGACTCAAAGCCCGCGCGCTAAACAGGTAAACGCGGGCCCGATCCTCGTCCGCCAGCGGCAATTGCCTCATGCCCCGGAAAAGCCGGGCCGCCTGCGCGTGACGACCCAAAGCCATCTGGGTCAGGGCGATCTCAAACTGAGCGGAATAGGCAACCTCCCGCGCCTCAAGAAACGTGCCGCCACTTTGGTTGACCGCGGAATCGAGGACCAAATAGAATCGCGAGAGAGCAGCCTCGTAGGCGCCAGTCTGGGCGTAGGTTCTACCCAACTCCAGCAGCACCAGCGCTCGATCCGCCGCATTTGGATTCTCACCCAAGTAGCTTTCATACGGCGGAATAGCCTTACCCCAATCACGGTCCCGCCGAAACATTCTGGCTAGGGCCAGACTTCCGGAAGATGCGATAGCCTTGTTTTGCTCGGAGTCTTTCCCCGGATCCGGAAGCACCTCGCCCCTAGGTTCACGTCGCCCGACTTTTTCCGCCGACGAAGCGCCGGCGGAGCCCGGTTCCTCCGCTTTTGGCTCGAGCGCATGATCCGTCTTCGGAACGGCACCCTGGCCCCCTGCGCCAGCTTTCCCGGCGTCCTCAGGCGAATGTCCTGTGGCAGCAGACTTCGCTTCGACCGATCCCTTATCAGCCGCAAACGAGGGATCTGCCAACGCGGCAACCAGTAGCCCGATCAAACACAACATCCTATCTCTGCTCATACGTGGCCGAACTGGTGGCAGGCGCTGCCGGCGGGGACCCCTTGACGGTAGGCGGATCGAAAAACGAACTCACCGCTCGAAACTGCTCCCTGCGCTTCGTATCGTCGGGAATTATCCTCACCTCGTCCACACGCCGAGCCGCATCTCCCGCTCGATCGCCGGAGGCGGGGCCTGACCCTCCCCGTGAAACTGACTCGAGTCTCGCTACCGTTTCCTCCACCCCGGCGATGACCGGTCCCGCACCCAGAATGCTCGCGCCCGCCCCGCTGTGCGCCAGAGGTACCGGGCTCAATTCTGGACCAATCCTTTCGATGCCTTGGTCTACGTCCAAACGCAGCTGCCTCGCCAGGGCTGGAGCGATGACTTTCCGGCGCTCAAACATCAACGCGGGTATCGAGCCAACTGCCAAAGAAGGCTCGGAACCAGACGCCTTTGCGACGACGATAGGCGCGCCGAAGGTTTGATTGGATGTCCGTCCTGCCGCGTAGTCACCAGCCAGCAGGAGCAGTATTCCTGAAGCCCGTAATCGACGCGAGAGGGGAAAGTTCATCTTGAGAAACCGAATCATCTGCGGAGACCCGAAAACGCCCCAGACCTCCGGCCAGCCGCCGGCCACGAAAAATCCCCTAGGCAAACTGACCCCGCGCCCCTTTGAAGGAACGCGGGGCAGTTCGCGTTGGCAACAGGCCGGAGGCCTGTTGAAAGGGAACTATCTTGCACGCGGTGATTCGACAAATTGAACGGACCGACCCTAGGAAACTTAAGGGGAATCTCGACCGTGCGGAGCAATCCCTGCGAACTGGGCCCGCTAGCGTTCGGCATAGTCTCCGGAGTTGCGATATTCCTGCAGTTTATTGCGCAAAGTCCTGATCGAGATTCCGAGCAACTCCACCACCTCAGCCCGGTTGCCGTTCTTCGCCTTCATGGCGGACAAAATCGCCCGCTTTTCCAACTCGGCGAGCGATTGCAGGGGCATGGAAGTCTCCCCATTTGAAGCGTTCGCGGGAGCTGCAGCCGGCCTTGACGGCTCGCGCGCAGAGACCGCGGCCGTCATCGAAGGATCCATCTGGTCCCAAAGCGCCTCGGCTTCGGTTTCCACCGGTCCGAATCCAGGCAAGTCGATCCCGAGAGAACCGGCGGCGATCGGCCGGTCATTCTCGGTCAAGATCACCGCGCGCTCCACCGTATTGTGCAACTCGCGGACATTACCCGGCCAGCCGTAGGAACAGAGTAATCTCTTAGCTTGAGGCGAAAATCCGAGCACTCTCACCCCGCTCCGGCGAGCGCTTTCCCCGAGGAAGGAATCTGCGAGGACCGGTATTTCATCCGGCCGTTCGCGCAATGGCGGGACGTGAATTGGGAAGACATTGAGCCGATAATACAAGTCGGCCCGGAAATCCCCCTTTTCGACGTAGCGCAGCAAATCGCGGTTCGAAGTGGCGATGATCCGGACGTTCACCTTGATGGACTTGCTCCCCCCCACTCGCTCAAACTCGCGCTCCTGCAACACTCGCAGCAGCTTCGCCTGGAGATTGGCGGGGATTTCGCTGACCTCATCGAGGAGCAGGGTCCCGCGGTTGGCGAGTTCGAAACGCCCCTCTCTCTTCTCGGTCGCTCCGGTGAAAGCGCCTCGCTCATGACCGAAAAGTTCACTCTCGATCAAAGTCTCCGAAAGGGCGGCGCAATTCACCTTGATGAAAGGCTCACGACGCCGTGCGGACATCCGGAATATCTCCCGGGCCACCATCTCCTTGCCCGCCCCATGTTCCCCCGTAATGAGCACCGTCGCGTCGGTCGGAGCCACCCGTTCAACCAGAGACTTGAGTCGCCTCATGGAAAGACTCCGGCCCACGACGAAATCATCGCGCCTCGCATCTACGGCAGGAGGATGCCGGTTGGCTCTCAAAAGCTGCCAGAAGGCATCCACCTTTCGCAGCAGGACCTCGATCCGCGAGGCGCTGAAAGGCTTGGTAACATAATCGAAAGCGCCGGCCCGAATGCAGGAAACGGCGCCTTCGATGGTACCCCCTTCGGTTACGACTACCACCACAGGGCGATCCGGCAAACCGAGCAGCCGCTCCAAAAAATGCGGCCCGTCACCGTCGGGCATCGCAACTTCCATCAGCACGAGGTCGAAAGCCTCGCGGAGCAGGAAGGAATTCGCATCGGCTAGGCTTGCCGCCACCTCGACCTTGGTCGCCGGTCCTTGTTGCAGTTGACAGACCTCCCGCAACGCCTGCGCAGCGTCGCGGTTGCCATCGAGCACAAGAATGCGGTTCAGAGCCACGAAGTCTGATTGCTCGCCCGTTTACCCGTGGAGTCGACCAGCATGTGACGGAGCGCGCAGCGGTTAATTAGGAGACGCCAAGGGGAAGCGGGCTTGATGTTTCTGACAAGTAGAACTGGCGACAGAGCGGCGCAGGAAGGCCGACAACCGCCGTCATGGCAAGCGAGATGGACACCGCTAGGACCCGCGGGCACCTCCACTACACTTAGCCCAAATCCGATCGTTCGCGGAGCGCGATTTTCTGCTAATCAGCGACTTGCGGGATTCAGGTGCCGTTTTCGGCACTACATTTGTGACTACGCGGGAGGCTTTGGGCAGTCGCAGGCCCAAGTGGGCGAGCACTTGGGCGGTCGCGGGTTCTGGCGTGGAGTTCACCTGGAGGCGTAGCTCCGGCTGCACGGCGCCGCGTTTGAGCGGCACCACGATCTCAGCGCCCTTGATGGTGGCCACCGGCTTGATCAGTTGCCGGGCACAGGTGCCCAGCCCCTTGCTCTGCATCCCTGGCTGCAGCGTGCGCCAGCGCGCCAGCGCGAGGAAGCCCCCAGCAGATGCGCCGCAACGCGGTCCGCCGCTCGCTCTGCCGCTAGAGCATCGCGTGCTCCTTCTGCGCGCGGACCAAACTGCGGCAAAGGATGTACGGCTCCGCGGCCTCCCTGTCAGGATGCTCGAGCATGCGCACCTCCAGCCGGTCCTGCACCTCCCGCCAGAGCGTGCGTTCAAGAAGCGCCGCCTCGTGGCGCCGCCGCCAGCTCCTCGGCGTGCCCATCAGATAGCGCTCCCTCCGCTCCCGTAGGAAAGTGATGTTAGCCTCGCTGACCATGCCGCGGTCCATCAATCAGATGCGTTCAGCCAAGCCGTACTTCTATTTTATGCCGCGCAGGATCTGCTCGACTGTGGTCACAGCGGTGCAGTTGCCGGGCCAGGTCTCGAACGACAACGGCAGCCCCTTCGGCGTGCACACCCGTCCGATGCACACCTGCGTGCAGTCGTCGCGGCGGAGAGCAGGAACTCAAGCCGCGCACCCAACCACTGCCGGTAGCGCTCCATCAGGCGCGAGCAGAGCGTCTCCCTGTGTCCGGCCAGCCCCTCCAACGCCCGGTCCGGTCGCGCGTCGTTGACCAAGCGGTCGTCCATGCCGAGCAACTCTTCGAGCGCGGTGGTCCCGTTCCAGTGCTCGACCACGCCGAGTACGGAGCGCGGCGCGCAGAACCGCACCACAGTGAGTCAAGCCGCGACTTGGGACCAGCCGACCGCGTCGCGTGCCGCCGGCAGCCGCCCGGTAAGTAGCTGGTCGAGTTTCAGCCGGTGCCGGAGCGCCCGCCGCAAATAGCCTTCGCCGCAGTCACGCGTGCGCTCCACGCGCACTCCCCGCACGTCCACCTGCTCCCACCGCGCCGCACCCGGCTCATTCGTGGCCACCCCGGGCATTGGTGAAGTCGTTTTGCGTTCCGGCCCAGTTTCGCCAGGCAGTAGCGCCGGCAGGTCGCCCCAGCCACTCCTCGACCCAGCGGTCTCCTCCCCATCCCTCTTGCCCAACCACGCGACGACCCGCTGCCGCGCGCCCCGAACGTGCGCACCGTCCCTCACAAATCCCAGTAGCGGTAGCCGACTCCGCGTGGTGGTTTGGTTCTGCGTCGCAGGAACCAGCCCGCGATCCTCGCCGAAACCGGCCTGCCCAACCATGGGGCGTTCGGCACTCCACGGGCCCCACGAAAATCTTTTCCCTTGAGGAACACCCGCCCGCGACCCACTCACCTCTCAGCACTTTTTTCCCCGCCACGCCCAACTGACAAACTCAGATTAAGACTTTAGCTTCCCGATCGCGCCAAGGCTCGGAGAAGAGTATTTTACTGCTAAAACCTCGCGTCCTCTCCGGATGTGAATGGCCCGCCCCTGTCTGTCGGAATATCCGGCTGCCGGAACTTGGCCTAACGCCCGAATCTACCTAGTTCCTACCACGCGAGTAGAGCTGAAGCGCGGAAACGGCGATATCACGCTTTTGGTCCAAGGAGGCCAATTCCATGCGATTTTGCCGCTTATGGAGCTCAATCCGGGCGATACGATTGCTGTAGGAGGCCAGCAGAGCGTCAAGGCGTTCTCCCATCTCGGGGGACAATTGACTGCGTCCAGCAACCGCCGACGGCGAGGCCACGGCCGAGAGACGAGACACCGCGGCCACCTCCGCCTGCAGCCGATCCAGCGAGGAAGGCCAATCCTCGGAGGCCTCCAAACCAGTATGGAGGCGGGTCAAGCCCTCCAATCCCTCAAGCGCCAGCTGAAAAGCCGTTTCCTTCATCCGTTGGACCCGGTCCGACCCTGCGCCTCGGTCAAAATCATCTGGGACCAGCCTTCCCGGAGCGTCCCCACCAGTTTTTCCACCTCCAGCAGAAGGGCGTCGTCGAAGGTGATCTGCGCTTTGAGCAAGCGCCGCGCGTAATAGTCGTACAAGCGGTCAAGATTGGCGGCGTATTCGCCCCCCCTCTCCTTATCCAAAGTGGCCCGCAGCTCATCGATGATCGCCAAAGAGCGACCCACCCCTTCTTGAACCAGCTTCAACCGCTCGGGATTGGATTCCGGCAACGCGCACCCGGCGCGCGCCTTGGCCACGAAGCGCAGCAGCCCGTCATACATCATGACCACGAGCTGCCCCGGACTGGCGGTGTTGATCGCACCGCTCGTGTAGGGATTCTTGCCCCGTTGAAAAGCGACCATCTCGGTTGCCGCGTCCGCGCTCAGTCGAGCGTTTGATTGCTCTCCGCCACGAGTCGGGCCACCGCCTCGACGATCGCGCGCGGCGGATAATTGGGGGAAGCAACCAGCGCCTTAGCACGATCCACTTCCTCGGCGCGGATGCTGGGCTGAGCCACATACCTTCCGGTTACCGCAACCTGGAAACTGAGGGCGGCAGACTCCGTCACGGCCGGAGCGGAATCCTGGCTCGACACGGGATTTTTAACCGCCTTTGCGCCTGCATCGCCACCGGGAAGAGCAGCGGCGGAAGAGCCTGAGGTAGGTATGATCACGGTGATACTTTCAGATTTCCCTGTCAATCCTCCTTAGACTACGGCTCACCTGAGCTGCAGCTTAAGGAGAAACTCAAAATTTTCTGGGTGGAAGCGTCTGGGCGATGGCGCCTGCGACATAAACAATTGCCCTTGATGGTGTTAAACGCACCCCGTTGAGTTCGGAGGCGGCGGAGGATCGGGTTTCCCGACGCGACAAAACGTCCTTTGCGACCTGCAAAACCGAGGTCTCATCGATGTGGATCACATCTTCGAGCGCCCAGAGGGTACCCTTGGACGCCACCTCGGTGATCCGAGCGCGGAAGCCAATCGACACGGCCCCGTAGGGGCTGAAGGAGGTAACCTCCAAAAACGCAACCGCTTCCGCACCCGTGAACGCCGCCACGCGCTCAAGAAAGTCCGGCGGCAGACGCTGGGCCGCCGAAACGGAAGAACGGCCGCTCCAGCGCACAAGATCGGCGCGAGTCACGGCAACAAACTCGGCGCGATGGGAACCCTGCAAGGCGGCCCGCCAGATCGGATCATGCGCCGAAAAATAATCGGCAGGCACATCCACGAGACCGCAAGCCAGCGGTAAAACCGCCACACGCTTCACCGCCACCGGCCAGATCGTAGCGGATAACACATTAGCGGGACGGTAGGAAATGGAAGAACTCCAAGGTGACCAACCAAAAGGATCCAAAGGGGCAGGGAAACCTGTGGCGAGGCACACGCTCGATACCAAACACCCGCGTGCAATCACGGCGAAAGCTCTCATAATTAAACCGCTCTCATTTTTTCTGTCCAAACGCGTTGTTGAGCATGGTCTGGATCTGCGACATTTTGGACTGAGCGGTTTCCATCGCAATGAAGCCCGCCTCCAACTGCGACCGGCGCTCTTTCAGGTAGCGATCCAGGGCCGCGATTTGCGAATCCAAATCGGCGTTCGCCTTCACGTAGTTTTCCATCGCAACTTTCAATCGACCGGAACTTCCATCAACCCCCACGTAGGTCTCCAGTTTGTTGGCTATGACGTTCGCCAATCCCGTGCCGCTGGTGTTGAAGAACGCTATCACATCGGCGCTCTTGCCGGCGATGGCCGCATCCAGCTTCGCGGAATCCTTGATCGTCAGACGTTGGTCGGTGCCCGAAAAGTCGAGTCCCAGAGACGACAGGTTCGACACCGAACCGACACCTGAGGCGCTGAACAGGGAGGCCCTGATATCCCTGAGCCAGTCCTGAACCTCCCGGTTGGCGGCCAGCGGCCCGAGCGTCGTCTTCCCGCCTGATGTTGCGACCGCCGTCGCTTTCTCAACAAAGTCGACGACGGCGTTGTAGGCGCTCACGAAGCTGTCGACCCTGCCTCGGACGGAACTCGTGTCCGCAGAGACGACCAAGCTCTCCGCCGCGCTGACCGTTCCTACGGCTTTGATGGAGAGCCCGGCTAGACCATGGTCGGTTTCATCCAGGACGTTATCATTGCTCTCGAATTCCATCCCGTTGACCGTGAAACGGGCATCGACCCCGGGCACTGAAGTGGCAGCAGGTCCGAAACCCAATGCGGAAGCGGATGACCCCGTCACGACGATCGCGCCATTGGCCCCGGTTGTGCGATTTGTAAGGACGATTTGAGTCCCCGTCTTATTCGTTATCGCCAACACGCCGGCCGCGGAAGCGTTGATGGCGTCAACAATCTTTTGCACCGACAGTCCGGCTGAAATCGAGACTGCAGTCGGGGTTCCGGTTCCCACTTGTATCGAAAGAGTTCCTGCGTCCAAGCCGGCATGCGGAATGGAAAACCCCGCACCGCGGAGCTGAAAGGCGGTGGCTAGTGCGCTCACCGACACAGCGTAAGTACCGAGAGGAGTCGCGGAACTGACGCTGGCTTTCAGCGAAGCGGCCGGGCTCGCGTTGCTCACGGCGCGCCCTAGTCCCAAGCTGGAGGAGGCCAACCCATTGACTGACGACTGCAGAGCGGCCAATCGCGTTCCCAAGTCGGACAACTGGCTCCGCTCCACATCGTTTTTCCTCCTCTCGGCCTCGTGGCGCACGGCCGGAGCCCGCTCAAGATCGATAATCTTGTCCGAAAAGGCCTTCCAATCGAATCCGGACGCCAAGCCCGCCAACTGGATGCCGCTAGACATAGAGACCCCCGCCTGAAAACCCCGAGCAGCAAAAAAGTTGGGGCGAATTGCCAAGCGACCCAATAGTCTGACACCACATTGCCCTCGGAGAATCTAGGAAACGCGAGTCAGATGAGCCAGCCATAACCTTGTTGAGCATAAAATGTGCCACGCTCTTTTATTTTCCTCGATCCGATTGTCCTTTAACGTTTTACCTATCCTTAAAGTATCTGGCCTTTGGAATCCACCAGGGGCAACTTTTGCCCCGGCCCCACCAGCCCACGTGTCGGCGATACCCACGACTTTACCCCGGAGGTCGAGCCACGACAGCAGCCTCCGCAACAAAGAGGCCGCCCATCCTCAGATCGGCGGCCTCTGTAGCGGCTAGCGAGTTGGGATTACGGTAATCAACTCTTAAGCAAAGATAGGGCCGACAACGCTGATCCGTTAGCCTGTGCCATCATCGCCGTCCCCGCTTGGACGAGCGTATTATAACGCGCGAGCTGAGTGGACTCCAGCGCTACGTCCACATCCACGATTCTACTAACCGCAGACTCGAAGTTAGTCTTGGTCGCCGTTGCCAACTCAGAGTAGTACTGCAGCACGCTCTGATCTGCCCCATTTCTTGACCGAGCCGTGGCGAGATTCTGAATATCGGCAAGAGAACGGTCCGTCTGGCCAGCAGCAGTGTAGGTAGCCTCAGTGATTCCCAAAGCTGTGGCTACAGCATCGGTTGTATCCGCATGTATGACTATTGACTCCCCTTGATTGTTTCCAGTAAGCTTCAAGAAACCATCGCTTGTTAGCGAAGCAGTGACTTGGGCTCCGGCGTTATTTATTTTTGTGATAACTCCACTCATCGAGTCTGCCGCCAGGAGCGCTATAGTCACATTGGAGCGGCTTCCAACCGTTAATACTAAATTACCAGCCGTCCCTAGAGTTACTATTCCTTTCGTGCCAGTATGGGATGCAAAATTCCCGCCATCGGTAATCGCGTAAGCGCTTGAGTCACTGACGTTGCTGCTCAAATCCGCCAGTGTATAGACCGACAAACTTTCGTTAATCGTGACAGTGAGTGCCCCAGCGGCCTTTAGCATATCGATGCCGTTAAACTGTGAATTTCGAACCGCCGATACAAATTGCGCCTTCAGTTTATCAAACTCCGTTGTATACTGAGCTTTATCGCTATCGCTTTTTGTCGTATCACGGTAAAGAATTTGGAGCTCATTCATCCGCTGCATGATCTTGCTCCCGGTCTTAAGAGCTGCTTCCTGTTGCTGAAGATACGATAACGCGGAGCGAATATTTCCGATCGCCCCCTGAGAACGAGCAGCCGCTGCACTAAGACGCGAGGCGATAGATACGCCACCGGCATCATCGGCGGCACTGATAATTCTCGACCCGCTGGACAGACGATTAAGGCTCTTCTGCAGCATTCGGGTCGACTCATCTAGATTATTGGCAGCGATGGTTGCCGCCGTATTTGTATTAATTACTACAGGCATATTTCTTCCTTGCTTTGGTTTAAGCAACGTCCGCCGTTGCCACGAATAGACTTTAACGATGTCTATCGGATCGTCTGCGGAAATCCGCAAAGACCACCAGCGCGAAAAGGGGAACCTAGAGGATACTATTAATCAGTTTCTGCTGTCTGCCCTATGCCCAACTATGCGGAGATCCCGAAGGGGCCGGTCCAAAGACCGACCCGCTTCGGGATCCGGAACTCAACGTTTGAATTGCGCACCTACAGGATGTGTTCCATCAACCACCAACGAGCTTCAACACGAGTGCCGTCGCTTGATTAGCTTGCGCCAGCATCGCTGTACCGGCTTGGGTGAGCGTTGTCCACTTCGCGAGTTGGGTGGACTCCTGGGCCACATCCACATCGTTGATGCGGCCGGTTGCGGATTCTAGGTTGGCCTTATTCACCACCAGAAGTTCTGCGGCAAACCCAAGACCATTCTGCTCTGCACCGTTTGCCGCTCGATATGCAGCGAAATCGTTCTGCGACCTGGTGATTACTCGATTAAGGTCGCCTCCACCATCACAGGTCAGATCGCCAAGACTCGTCGCTTTGAGCAACATAGAAACCCCATCTCGTGATTCGAGCCCCTTGACTCCAAGTGTCTTGGTTGGAGTTGAGGCAGCGTCCAGCTTGAGGAGCGCGTCGACCTTTCCACGCGCGGTCCCAATCTCATCGCTTCCTGAAACAACGACTCCTGCATCATACTCTGCATCAGTACGCGGATAGAAGTTGTTCACGAGCTTTAGCTTAGTACCTCCGTCTACGGTCGAAGCCGTAACGTTTGCCCTGACGCTGTTGATCTTGTTGACAATGTCCTCGAGCCTCGAAAGCCCCGCAACGGAAATCGAAACGCCATTAATAGTTATCGTTCCATTTATAGGTAGGGCTGCAGGGGCAGCACCACCAGTGAGTGAAGCAAACGCTACACCTTTGATTCCCGTCTCCCCCGGACCCTTCGCGGAGATGGTCAGCGTCCGGTCTCCAACCGCGGTTGTCACAATCTCCGTGGAATTCTTACCGAAGATCTTGACATCGTTGAACTTTTCTTGGGTCAGGCTCATCAGCTGATTCTGCAGGGCTTTAAACTCGATGTCGTACAGACCCCGATCATCGTCGTTTTTGGTGTAATCGTTCCAGAGACTGTGGAGTTCAGCCATTCTCTGAAGGATCTTGCCCCCGGTCTTCAGCGCACCTTCCTGGTTTTGCAGCAAAGAGACGCCATTATTGATGTTGGTCGCCGCCGAGCCGGAACGCTTGGCGAGCGCCTCTAGGCGCATGGACACAGCAGTTCCGCCCGCATCGTCGGACGGTCGCACAAGACGCGAACCGCTCGACAAGCGATTGAGGCTCCGCTGGAGCATGCTATTTGAAAGAGCGAGGTTATTGGCAGCGGCAGTGGCCGCGTAGTTCGTGCTAATCGATACACCATTCATGTTACTTTCCTCCTTGAACCTAATGCACTGTCCGTCGTGCGACGCGCCCGAGGGAAGCTTCGGGACCGAACTCCCGGCGGCGTGGGCCACCGATGGGGAGAGATACGTTCGTTCCGGGAAAAACTTTAGGCTTTTTTGCGATTACCTTGCGCGGATTACCCGATTTTCCGGATCAGCCCGCGCGAACCGCCGCGCTGGAAATACCCGGGGTCCATTTATTTCTAAAGAAGGCACGCTTTCGCCCGTCACGACCGGCCAATGCACGGCGGGAGGTGTATTGCGGGCCGATCGTCGGTATCGGTTTCAGCTCATGCTCCTTCGAAAATGGAGTTGCCGCGCGTCGCGCCGCTCGCGACGATTTGCCGAAAATCATGCCATGAGCGATTCCGAGGCGGAGCTGAAGTTCCGGGACTACAACCAAACCCGCATGCACGCTCCCCTGCTGCAGGAAGCCGAACTTCGGCGGAGAATAGAAGGCTGTCCCCGGCTGGCCTCCCTTCGCAGCATCCACGGCGCCCTCGGATCCCTGCTGCGCGACCGGCATTCACAGGCGGCCGAGTTCGCCGAGATCATCGCCCGGGATTCCTCACTGACGGCCCGGCTGCTGCGGATGGTGAACAGCGTCTACTTCGGGCTCGATTCCCAAGTAGGCACCATCGAGGACGCGGTGTTGTACCTAGGCCTGCGTCAGGTGCGATCCCTCGCCCTCGCGACCCCTGTGCTGGAGGATATGTCGGTCCTCGGCGGTAGCAGCGCCCGCATCCCCTGGCGCGAATTCTGTCTTCATACCTTGGCCTGCGCTTTCACCACCCGCGACATCCTGAGCCTGGCGGATTTTCCGGAGGAGGACGACACCGATTACATCATCGGCCTGCTGCAAAATGTAGGTAAAGTGGTGATGGCGAAGGTCTTACCTGCGGAGTTCAACCAGCTCCAGTCGACTGAATTTGAGAGCGAGGCCCACGTCATCGACGCGGAAAGAGACCTGCTCGGATGGGATCATGCGGCGATAGGCGCCTATTACCTCGAGGTTCATAAGATCCCGGCCGCGATCGTGGAGGCCGTGCGCTTTCACCACTCCCCCTCACATGCCCCGGATCTGCGGCAACTCGCGGCGGCGGCAAACCTAGCGGACGGTTATGTGCGGCTGGCGGGATTGGGAAGTGGAGTCGAACGGCGCCCCCCGCCCGGGGAGGCGGATTTGATCGATAGCCCCGCCGCGGCACTGATCTGGGGACAGGACCGAGCGACGCGAATCGCCCAGATGCATCCCCTTCTCGGGGGAATGAAACGCCTGCCCGAAATGGTGAACGCGCTCCTGTGAGCGCTGTAGGTCGCCGATGACATCACCCTCCCCAACGACCCGCCCCGCGGCTCTTGCCCCTTGGGCGACAAGCAACGAACTCGTCCTCCTCACCACGATGTCCGGAGAGGTGCTGGAGATGAATCCCGCATTCGCGCGAAAGGTCGGGCTGCCGCGAGAGGAGTGTTTGGGGTCATCAGCTGGAATCTGGTGTCCGCCAGATGAGCAGCGGGATTTTCTCCAGCGACTCCAAGCAATCGGGGCCTCGGCCTCCTTCGATCAGCGTTGGCGCACGCAGCAGGGCTGGCGCTGGATAGAGTGGGAAGCGACCCGGGTGGGCCAGGGACTACGTCTCGTGGGCCGGGACGTGTCGGCAAGGCGACTGGCGGAGGGCCACGGCGCGCGGTTGGCCCAAGCAGTGGAGCAAGCCCCCTTCGGAATCCTGATCACCTCCCCGACGGGTAAGGTACAGTACGTGAACGCCGGGTACACGGAGTACTCCGGCTTCACTCTCGAGGATGCGCTGGAGCCCGAGTTTTCGCTGCTGAAGGAAGGTCACCCGAGCGAAGCCGCGTACCGCCATTTTTGCGCCTCGGTGGCAGCCGGTACCGCTTGGCAGGGAACGCTGCAGTGCCCGACCAAGGATGGCCGGCTGATCTGGGAGCGCGTACTCGTCTCACCCGCGCTGGATGGTAAAGGGGAGATCAACCATCTCCTCTGTATCCGCGAAAACCTCACCTCGCAACGCGAGGTGGAGGATAAGTTAGCTCGGACCGAGCAACGCCTGGAAGAGGAAACGAGGGCCCACCCGGGTGCTGCTCTGTCCGAGGAGGCGCTACTGACTCTTCAGGGCGCCGCCCAGTGGCTGAAGCATGCCTCCGCGAAGAAAGCGACCGGCTCCGCCCGGGCGCGGCTGGCGCAAATCTTGAACGAAGTCCTTCTGCCCCCGCCCGACGGTGACGCGCACGGCGGCGCGCCCTCCACCTCGCTGCACTTGGTTTTTCAGGAAGCGATCCCGGCCCTCAACCGCACGCTACCGCTCGGGCGGAGGGTCTCGTACCGCGGCTCGTCCGGTCCCCGGGTAACCGGCGAAAGCTGGCATTGGATGCAGGTGGTTACCCTGGCGGCGAGGAACTTTCTCCTCGGACGCGAAAGCAGGATCAGTCTTCGGGTGAGCGCGCAGCTGCTGGGGCGTGGCCGTTCCGACCGACGTAGCCACGGCACGCTTCGCCTGCAGCTGACCCGCACCGCTTCACGCGGCACGCGGGCGGCGGCGAAGCCAAGCCCCGCCGTGCCGAGCGACCTCGACCTTGCGTTTATCGCCGGGGTGGTCCGGCAGGCGGGCGGACGAGTGGTTTCCGGCTTCGAAAAGCCGTGGATCGATCCGCTGGTGTTGGAACTCCCGGTCCGGACTCCGTGACGTTCCGACCGCCGGAACCCAGACCTGGCTCAATTCTGACCGGGCGCGGAAGGCGGGGGCACCGACGCCGCCACCGCGGGAGGCAGATTGATCTTGGGCAGGCTGAGCTTCGGCTTGGCCGCGAGGCCCGCGCCGCGGTTGCTGCGTTCCAGCTCGTTCAAGACCTCCTTGCGCACGATGGAGATCTCACGCGGCGCAGCGATGCCGAGCTTAACGAGATCACCCTCGATCCGCGAGATGAGGACCTCGATGTTGCCCCCTATAACCACGCACTCGTTGACCCTACGGGATAGTACGAGCATGGCTTCAACCCTCTCCCAGGATGTACGGGGCGCGGTAATCCATGTAATTTGATATGATGACCTGTTTGGCGCGCAACGTGCCGCGATTCACGATAATGGGGCCAGTCAGACTGACGCTGGCCGTGGCGGGAACGGTGTCCCGCATGGTCACCACATTAAGCACAAAAGCGTCCTCCGTCCCTTGGATCCCCAGCTCGTCGGCGTCCTGATCGAAAAGCTCCAGATTGTAATTCGCGACGATGCCGTTCGGCTCGATCACAAGGAAATTGAGCCGGGACTCCGGATTTTCAAAGCTCAGCCACATAAAAGGCTCCTCGCCAGGAATCCGCTGCAGGGTGGCGAGGGTTGCCTTCGGCAACCCCACCAGCCCGTGGGGAAACGTCAGGGAGATAGGCAACTCCAACTGGCCGGAGCCAGCGGTGCCCTTCAGGGAGTGGCAGATTTGGTCGGTGGGCATTAGCATGGTGATCTGGGTTAGGACTATTTAAGGTAATCGAGAAGGGAGCTCTTGAAGATGTTGGCCGTCGAACTGAGCGCGGCCTGATAGGCGGTTTGAGCCTGGTTCAACTGCACCATAGTGGTCGCCAAGTCCGCATCGGTATCGCGAGCAATCAACTCACCAAGGGCGTTGGATCTGGCTTCGAGTTGAGTCTCGCTGGATTCGATCCGCGCCTGTACGGCCGCAACCGTGCCGATCGCGCTGATGAACTTATCCTCATCTGCTGCCATCTGGGCATTGATGGCTTTGACGCCGGAACTGTTTGCGGTTTTCATCGCCTCCCGGAGCGCGACCATTCTGTTGATGAACTCCGCGATTGCCGGATTTGTTGTGGCGGCACCGGCTGATGGCGAGATTGCCCGACCGTCTCCGATGGGCACCAAGGGGTCGGTGTTGTTCCCTCTGTAGGCGACGCTGGAGATTGACCCGTCAGCGTCCCGAACCGGCGTGTAGGGCGCTGCATCCACCGCGGTCCCGGCAAAGATATAGTCTGGCCCGAACCGCGTATTGGCGACGTTGGTTGCCTGCTCGAGGAGCTGAGCGACTTCGGCGCCGTACGCCCGCATGCTCTGCGGATCAACACCCGCTGCCAGGGAACTTAGCTCCCCCATTCGACCGGAAATCCTTTGCAGCTGCTTCAAGGCGGCCAGCGAGGCCTCGGAGGCCGATTGGGCAATGGAAGCCGCCGCGCGGTAATTGGACACGCGCTCCTGCTCCATCTTGTGAGTAAGCACGCGGCTGGTGGCCGCCGGGTCATCGCTCGGCTTGAGGAGCCTTCGGCCCGAAGCCACGTTTTGCTGAAGCTTAGCCTGCTGGTCGCTGATCCGGCGAAGATTGGCGATCGCGGTGGCGGAAGCAAAATTGTTGGATATGCGGAGCATCGGTTTAGGGGAATTCAGCCTGTACCCAACCGGCTGACGACAATGTCCAGCATCTCGTCAATGATCGTGACCACCCTGGCCGCAGCTTGGTAAGCGCGCTGAAACTTCATCAGCTCCGCCGCCTCTTCATCCAGGGACACGCCGCTCACGCTATCCCGCTGCGCGCTAATCGCCGAAAAAACACTCTCCTGATTCTCGCTGGACATCCGGGATTGAGAAAGCGCATAGCTGAAGCGAGCGACGGCACCGGAATAACTCTGTCCAAAAGTCCCATCAATCTGATCCCCTTGGCTTCCAGCGAATGCCTTGGCGTCGAGCAGTGAAATCGCCACCGCTGCGGATGCGTCGCCAGCGGCTCCCCCGGGAAGCGACGCCCGAAGCCCTGCAGCCGTCAGTCCATCGGCCAGCCGGATGGTCAATGCCGTGCCAGCTGTCGGGGCGAAAAAATTCTGCCCCGGCAAACCTTGGGGATTGTAGGCGTTGTTCACCGCTGAAATCAGCTGCCCCGCGAGTTTATCCAGATCCGAGGAAAGGGTTTTCAATGCCCCGTCCCGTGCGGCAAGATTCCCACGGATCGAACCTCCCTTAAAGGCCAGAGGCTCATTACCCTCGACGAAACGGACGGAGTCTCCGTCGAAACTGAGTTTGATGGGAGGACTCGAGCCCGAAAGCATCGTGACGGAGGCGCCCGCAGCCGTCCTAACTGACAGCTCAATCTGGTTCGGCGCACCAGCGGGGATCGTGGTCTGAAAGTCGCAAAGTTGGGCCAGATCCTCCAACCGGGCTTGCCTCTGATCCCGCAGCGCTAGGGCCTTAAATCCTGTCGTAGATTCCTCGGAGGCGATGAGCCCGTTTATTTCACGAAGCGCCCCAAGAAGAAGATTCGCCTCATCGACACCGTTCTTCACCGCCTCCCTTAGGTCCATCCCCACCTGGTCCAAACCGGCGCGGCAAAACCTGAATCGGTCCGCCATGGTGTTTCCAGCCTGAAACAACATCTGCTTTTGGGCGGGATTGGTGGGGTTGGCCGCCAACTGTCGCGCGGCCCCGAAAAACACGGCGATCGCATCCGCAATGCTGCTTCCGCCCACCGTCCTCGCCCCCGTCGCGTCGATGACGGGCGCCACCGACTCCCCAAGAGCCGCCTCGCCCCGCTCGTACGCGGATGTCTCCGCCGCCAGCGCCGAGGAAACGGACTTTTCACGGGTCACCTGGCGGTCGAGAAGCACATCTCGTATCTGTCGAATCTCCGTCACCTCCACGCCAATCGACGGGCCACCCGTGAACGACGGGTCGCCGAAGACGACGCGTTGGCGTGAATAGGCGGTGTTATTGACGTTAGCCATGTTGCGGCTGACCGTCTCCAAGGCCTTGGACTGCGCGCGCAGGGAAGAGATTCCCATGCGAAGCACATCATATAATCCACCGCTGCCAGACATAGTGAGGGGGTGCTAGCCTACCTGCTGCAGGGAAGACGCCCGAAGTCCATCCGCAGAGAGCTGCCCGGTGGCTGCGTAGGTGGTGACGGCGGCGCCCGGAGCGAGTCGGAGGACCAATTCGCGATGTACTTCCAGCATTTTTCCCATGAAGGAGTGGTTCTGTCGAGCGCGGCGCCGAACCTGATGGATCAGGCGGTTGATCTCATCGATAAAGGCCCCGAGCATGGGCCGTTCCTCGATAGGGAAAAACTCCACCAGCTTCCGCAAGGAACTGCCGGCGTGTTCACCTTTGGAGCGAGCGAAGGAGGAGAGCCAGCGCTCGCGAGCGTCCCGGCATTGGGCGGCCTCGGCGACCCGCAACTCGATCACCGCCGCCGTCTGGAGAACCTTGTCGACGTTCCGGGAAAACAGGTGGTTTTGCTGCTCCTCGAACAGGCCGAGGAGGATTCCGTAACTCGCGATTTCATCGCGAAGCAATTCCACGACTTCAGATGATTCCATGATTAAAATTTCTCCTGGTTCTCCGGCGGTACCTGAGCGGGAGCCGCGGGGTAGAATTGGCGCTCGATGCCAGCGGTGAGTCCGCTGGCACTACCTTGAGTCACTGCCGTGGCCAAGGCGTCCTTGATGAGGTGCCCGTACATGGCCCCGCCTCCCGAACTAGACCCCTGCAGCCCTTTCACCACCGGCTCAAGAACCGGGTCAAACATCTGGCGCATGAGCAAATGGCCGAAAAGGGAAGAAATCTTTGCCGGGTCTTCCGGGGAAACCGAACCGGGGCCAGCCCCGCTCGTTATGCCGGTTTGAGCCGGAAACGGTGAAACCACGGCTAACTCGCTGGATTTGATCGGACCAACGCTCATGGTTATTCGATCACCAGTTCCGCCTGCAGGGCCCCTGCGGATTTCAACGCCTGCATTATCGCCATCATTTCACGCGTAGTTACTCCCAGCGAGTTCAATGCACCGGCCAGCCGGTCGATCGTCGGCACCTCATCCACAACAGAGAACCTGCCCTTGACCTCGGTCACTCGAGTCTGCGTGGCGGGAGTAACCGCAGTTTGCCCTCCGGCCAACGGACCAGGTTGGGAAACATTAAGATTGGAGGAAATAGAAACCGTCAGAGCCCCGTGACTGATAGCTACCTGCGAAACCCGCACCGCGCTGGTCGCCACGATCGTTCCAGTGCGTTCGTTAATAACGACACGAGCGATCGAGTCGGGCCTAACCTCGAGTCCGCCAACATCCGCGAGGAAAGTCACCTCTCGCCCCGAGTAGGCCGGCGGCACCACCACGGAGACCGACGCAGCATCGCTTGCCATCGCTGTATCCGGGAAAACCGCGTTAATGGCGTCAGCCAGGCGGCTGGCCGACGTGAAGTCGGGATTGATCAATTCAAAGGAAATCGTGCCCTCCCGGATCGTCTCGGTGGGAATCTCCCGCTCGACAATCGCCCCTCCGCTGATCACGCCGACCGTGGGATGATTCTTTTGCACGGTTGCCCCCCCGGGGCCAGATGCTCCTCCTATGAAACCGCCCACAGCCAAACCGCCCTGCGCTACGGCGTAGACCCTTCCGTCCGCCCCAAGCAGGGGCACTTGGAGCAAAACACCACCCTGAAGGCTCTTGGCATCACCCAGAGAGGCGACGGTCACGTCGATCCGAGCGCCCGGCTTCAGAAACGGAGGAATATCGGCCGTCACCATCACGGCTGCGGAATTCTTCGCCTTGATCTGGGTCGGATCAACGGTGAGTCCGTTACGCTGCAATATGTTAGCGACGGAGCGCAGCGTCGTCACGGCGTTGGAGTCGCCATCACCGGCAAGGCCGACGACGATTCCATAACCGGTGAGCTGATTGGGGCGACCGCCACTGACAAAAGTCATATCCTTCACCCGCGTCGCTTGGAGGACGGATGACAGACAACAAAACATAAGGCAAAGACGAACGCGCATAATAGCCTTCAGAACGGCCGCAAGACCTCGTATAATTTGCTAAGCCAGCCGCGTTTTTGGGCGCTGGAAAGCTCCCCCTCGCTCAAGAACTCAAGTCGCGCGTCCGCGATGTTGGTGGAAAGAATGGTGTTCGAAGTTGAGACATCCGCAGGACGGATCACGCCGCGCAGCACTACGTGCTGGGTTTCGCCAGAGAAACTTACCCGACGCACGCCCTCGATCACGAGATTTCCATTTGGCAGAACATCCGCGACCAACACGGCGGCTCGCCCGGTTACAACCTGGGAGTTGTTAACCTTTCCCCCGCCGGCATAATCCGAATTCCCATTGAATCCCACGCCGGGCAATTCGCCACGAAAAGTTCCGAACCGGCTAACTGCGCTGGGAAACAAGAATTGTGACACCGCTCCTTCGCTGCCGCTGGATGAAGAAGTGGACTTGTTGGAGGATGAAGACAGCAGGGTCGCCTCGTTGATCACGATGGTCACGATGTCGCCGACGCGCGTCGCTTTCAGGTCTGAGGTGAGCGGGGCCTCACGGGATCCGGGAGCCAGCCAAAGGGACTTACCCGAAAGGGTGGCCGCTAAAATCACCGGTGCCAGTTTGAGCAAAGGCTTCATAATCAGAGCCGAATTACCGCCCGACTGGGGCCGGTTACCTGGGCCGAAAACTCACGGTTGGATTGGAGATTACGCACCCGGATGGTTTCGGCCCTGATCCCATCCTGCATCGCCATACCCTTGAGAGATACCGACACCGAGCCACTCAGGGCCACAACTTCGACCATCTGCCCCCGGCGCACGTCCGGTCTCGGAGCCAAATCTTTCCAAGTCAGAAGTCGGTCTTTCTGAACCGATCGCGAAAATATCTGATCGCCTGACGGTAAATCCGTCACCGCCTCCCGGTCGCGCAGCGCGTCGAAACGAACCTCCTCGAGCAGCCCCGGATCGAGCAAATCACCCCGCTGAAGCGGCTGCCGCAACTTCCAGCCCGAACGCCACAGATTGGCCCGTACCACAATCGACCAATCCTGTCTGCCGGGCGGGCCATTTTCCCATCGCAGCCGAAGGGGGAACTGCGGCGAAATTGCAGCCGGATACTCTAAAATCGCCACCTTCGAGTCGGGCTTCAGGCCCACGCCTCCACCTCCAACCGCGGATAGCACCAAATCACCCTCGAGCCCGAAATGCGTTCGGACCCGAGTCGCGATCTCCGAAAGCCAAGGCGTGGCGTCATCCTGCGCCGTGGTAGCGGCCGGCAGAATAACCAAACACGCGAGAAGTGAGACCGTGGCTCTCATATCAACGCTTCAGGTCATTCACGTTTCTGAGCATTTCATCCGACGATTGAATCGCCTTGCTGTTCAACTCGTAGGCCCGCTGGGCGAGAATCATATTTACCATCTCCTCCACGATGTTAACGTTCGACGTCTCTACGTACCCCTGCTGGATGGAACCGAACCCCTGCTCATTAGGCGCCCCGGCTTCAGGCGTCCCGCTGGCGGTAGTCTCGCGGAAAAGGTTCGAGCCAAGGCTCTCGAGTCCGGACGGATTGGCGAAGCGCGTAAGCGTTAGCCGAAATGTCTGCTGACCCCCGGAACTACCGAGGGTAACCTCGCCGTTCTCGGCTATGGTCACTGATGTGGTTCCAGGCGGGATGGTCTGGAACCCGCTGAGCACCGGCAATCCGTCACTGGTCACAACCTGACCCGTGGCATTAACCTTGAGGGAAGCATCACGCGTGTAAGCCAGCGTCCCATCCGGCCGCTGAATCTCGAAAAAACCCTCACCCTGGATGCCGAGGTCGAATTTCTCCCCCGTGGCCGTGAGTTGCCCCTGCGAGAAGACCTTGGAGGTAGCGACGACACGGGTGCCGTTGCCAACCTCAATGCCGGTCGGAAGTTGATTACCGCCCCCATTCTGGGCACCCGTCGCCCGAGGCTTCTGGTAAAGCATATCCTGAAACTCGATTTTACTGCGCTTGAAGCCACGCGAACTCACGTTCGCCAGATTGTTGGCGATGGTGTTTAAGTTCAGTTGTTGGGCTTCCATACCCGTCGCAGCGGAATAGAGGGAGAGATTCATGGCTCTGGGTGTCGTTGGTGTGCGCCGTCGTTTTAACCAAGTGTATCGAGCGCGCGCTGTAGCATCTGATCGCGAGTTGAGATGATCTTCTGATTAGCCTCGTAGGCGCGGGCAATGGTGACCAAGTCGATCATCTCCCGCATCGGCGAAACATTGCTTCCCTCTACGTAGCCCTGCATCACCTTACCCTCGTCGGTCGCGATCGGCGTTTCATTGGAGGCCGGAACGAAAACACCACCGCCAAGAGGCTCCAAATTGCGGACATTTTCGAAGCGACTTACCGCAAGGGTTTCAAAAACCTGTCCCGCCACACTGATCTCGCCGGAGGAATTGATGGTCACGGGCCCGCCAGCGGGAATCGTCACTCCTCCCCGACCGAGTCCGAGCACCGGAAAACCCTCCGCCGTGACAAGGGTGCGGTCGGACCGGAGAGAAAGTGAGCCGCCACGAGTGAAGCCTTCGCGACCATCAGGTAGACGCACGCTCAGGAAGCCTTCACCTGAGATCGCGACATCAAGTTCGCGGCGGGTCTGAACCATCTCGCCGGGTGCAAAATCCAAACGGACATTCGCGGAAGGAAAGGTGCCCTCGATGCTTTCGCCGGAGCGAAGGTCCCCCGCACGAACCTCTCCATTCGCTTCAGACTGCACTTGAGCCAAGTGCCGCTTGAAACCAGGAACCTGACTGGCGGAAATGTTGTGCGACGAAGCCAGCTGCCAACGCTCAAGCGCAGTAAGCGCTGCCGCGCTTTGGTAAACCCCGATCGTCATACCTCCCCAAAGCATCTAGGATGCCAGATTTGTAACGCGCTATATTTGAATTGTTTATGATTCCCGTGGGCGGCGAGGCAAGTTTTGCTCCACTCAAAGATTGTTGGTGCATTGACCAGCGATTGATCCTTTACCGGTTGCTACGCAGGCCAAGTGCGCTAACCCTCCCTCCGCAAACATGAGCAACGCCAATACCGTCCCAGTCGCCGGAGCCTCGGGCAGGGTTTCGGACAGCGAAGAGGTCGAATTTTCCGTTGGGGATCTCGGCTTCGGGGTCTGCCTAGTGGTCCACGATCCCCAAGTCCGCGCAAGCGGAGTCGCCCACATCGTGGCTCCGTCCTCGAGCGTAAATTCCACCTACGCGGGCAAGTACCCTTACGCGTTCAGCGATACGGCGGTTCCAGCTCTGCTTGATGCATTTCAAAAACTTTCGCGCAACTACGCAGGGGCGGCCTGGAACGAAGCTTTGAAGCGATTTAAGGTCACACTGATCGGGGCGAGCGAAATAAGGGTGATGTCCCCGAACCCAAGCGCCCCACCCTCAAGTGATCTGAATCAAGGCAAACTCACCGCCACTAAGCTTCGCGACTCCTTGAAAGCTGCCGGACTCGGCGTGGCGAACGAAGAATTGGGCGGGCACGGAATTCGTCATGTTGTCGTCCGTAATTACACCGGCAGAATCATAGTCACCGAACCGGGTCGTCCCCAGAAGGAGTTCTAGGGCCGCATCGCAACCCCCTTTCCCCTCCCTGCGCGCGACTTCTTTTCGCCGCCAACCTGCGAGAGTAAAATCCGACTGCTGAAATTAAGATCTCTGGACCGGAACCTTGCCCATGAGCTCGCCCAACACTGACGAAATCATCAACCGCATTTTGCGCCAGATGGGCCAGCTGCCGACCTCTCTAGAGGTCGTCTGCCGCCTGATGCTCATGCTGCGCAATCCGACTCAAGAGAACGAGCAGGTGGTTCAGGCCCTCTTCTCTGATTCGCAGCTTTCAGCCCAGCTAGTGCGCAAACTCGAGACCAACGAAGAGGTCGAGGTGGATGCGCAGGGGAACCGCGTCCAGCGCCAGCGCTCCGAAAGCGAGATTATGGAGATACTTTCGGCAGCAGTGCTGGAGATGGGCTACACCGCAATTCTGAGACTGGTTTCGGCGCTCAGCGTCGGTAGACTTTTAGCGGACGAACACAAAGGTTATGGCATCGGGCGGCGCGAACTATGGCTGCACTCGGTTATCGTAGGATTAATCGCTCAGCGCCTCGCCGAACTACTTGCCGACACCGGAAAAGCCTCCTTCGACCCGTCCTTGGCTTTTATTGGAGGGATGATGCATGACATCGGGAAGGTCGCCATAAGTAGCGAATTAGCCGAGCGCCTAGAGGAGGTGAAAACCGCCGCCCTCGCCACGGGCGCGAATTGGAACTCGATCGAAAGACAATTCTGCTCGGTGGACCACGCGGTTCTGGGCGGCCGCCTGGCGAAGGAATGGAAACTGCCTGATGAGATCTGTGATGGAATCCGCTTTCACCATGAACCCGGCAACGGCCCTAAGCTGTCGTCACTCATCCATGTCGCCGACTACGCCTCCAGGTACATCGGGAATCCCGGGGGGTGGTCAGGCTATGCGATCACCGTGGACCCTTCGGCGGCCGGCATGTGCCAACTGAGATTGGAGGACGTTCAGCGGGTCGTTCTCCGGCTGTGCCAGGATAGAGATTCGATCGAAAGCTACGCTAGCATGTGAAGTTCCTTCCCCGGACCGCCTTTCGTAGTCATTGCACTGCATCTCCCGCATGCCTCAGGGGCACTGAATCGGATTAAAGCAACGTGTTTTCATGCCATTGTTCCGATGAAAATGTCGCCAAGCCTATACCCAAAAACACTCATCTTCTGCTTGGTCGTGGGCGTGCTTGCTGCGGACAGCCGCGGCCAGGGCGAACGCGAACCCGCGACAGCGTTGATTAAACGGGCCGAAACGGGAGATGCTGTAGCCCGGGTGAAACTCGGCTTGATCCGTTCCAGTACCGATGCGCAGAACCCGGCTGAGGTTCAAGCGGCGCAATGGTACCAACAAGCAACGGAACAAAACAACATCGCAGCCCAGTACAGCTTGGGCCTTTTATTTGAGTCCGGCCCAAGCAAGGACCCGACGGAGTCCTTCCGGTGGTTCAAGATGGCGGCAGAAAGGGGCCACCCCGGAGGACAGCTTAAGGCAGGAACGTATTACGCAACTGGAACCGGGGCCGCAAAAAGCAGCGCTGAAGCAGCTTTTTGGTTTCGAAAATCAGCTGAGCAAGACAACGCCGGCGCCCAACGAAACCTTGGATTGATGCTTCTCAACGGGACCGGGATCGCAAAAGACATATCACAGGCAACCCGCTGGCTACGTAAAGCCGCCGAACAAGCGGATGTTACCAGTCAATACACCCTCGGGGTGCTATTTAACAGCCCGGTATCGAAAAATGCTGCCGATTCGGTCATTTGGTTTAGAAAAGCAGCCGAACAGGGACACCCTGAGGCTCAGTACGAACTCGCACTTCTTTGCGGAAAGGGCGAAGGAACCCCCAAAGATCCAATTGAAACGGCAGCCTGGTTGCAAAAGGCGGCTAACCAGGAGCACCCCAACGCTCAGCAATTGCTGGGGGAAAAGTTCGCCTCCGGTGAGGGGGTTCCGAAGAGCGATACGGAGGCGATGAAGTGGTTTCGCAAAGCCGCCGAGCAGGGCAACGTCGCCGCCCAAAGTAACCTTGGATTCATGTATGCCACCGGTGCCGGGGTGGAGAAAAACCTGGCCGAAGCAGCCAGCTGGTTCCGAAAGGCAGCTGAGGTGGGTAACGCCGTCGGCCAACTAAACTTGGGATTACTTAACCAAGCCGGTCATGGAACCCCGCAGAATTTCTTTGAGGCCGCAAAGTGGTACGGCAAAGCTGCCTTGCAGGGTAATGAAGTCGCCCAGTTCAATCTGGGTTTACTTTACGAAACGGGGCAGGGGGTTCCAAAAGACAGCGCGGAGGCGGTCCGATGGATTCGGATGTCCGCGGAGAAGGAATACGGGCCGGCTCAAAATAACCTCGGGGCGAAATATGCCGCGGGGGATGGCGTGCCTAAAGATATCGTCGAAGCGCACGTTTGGTTTAATCTTGCGGGAGTCAAAGGAAATGCCGCGGCCCTGCGAAACCTCTCCATCATTGAGCGAGACATGAACGGAGAGCAGAAATCTCTCGCTATGGACACGGCGCGCAAGCGTTTCGCTGGACCGTCTAAGCCGCCCGGCCCCGCGGCGGAGGCAGTAAAAGGTGGCTCCTCCGCTGGATCGGGAAAGCCAACCGGCAATGCACCGGTAGCTTCATTTCCTACCACGCCCAAAGATCCAGGCCCAAACGCCGCCAATAATGCTAAACCGACACCGGTGCCCCAAAAGTAAACCTAGGGGAAGGCACATTTAAGGCTCAATTCGAAGAAATGGTGACATCAGGAGTTCGCTGAAAACTTGCGCAGCAAGTTTCCCATCAAGGATTTTCCCGGGACGCTCGTTGAAGATCTCGTGATAGGCGCTGAGCGGTTGATATAAGACTTTCGCCAGATTGGTACCCTTGGGCAGGTCGTGGTGGATGCGACCTTTCTGGCCGGCGAGGGTGCCCCGCCCCAAAGGGCTGTGGGGGTGGCGGAAGAAGCCGCGCTCGCGCGGAGCCAGTTGGCCGGCGCCTGCATCCGCGGGCGGGGCGGGCTCAGCGGGCGGCCGGGCCGGCGAAGGGCCGGCGTGTCGCCTGCGTCTCGGTGGGGAAGTCGGGCGGGACCCGGAGCGTCACCGCACCGGTGGCGGCCCACTCGGTGCCGCGAAGGAGCGTGGTGATGAAGCCGACGCCCTCGAAGGAGTAGTCCTCGTGACCAAGGATGGTGTGGAAGACCCGGCCGCGGCCGAACTCGATCACCATCAGGGCGGGCTCGTGGCGGCCGGTGCCCTTAAACTCGGGGGACGAGAAGGCGGTGGCGAGGACCGTCATCCCCTCGGCGGGGCCGCGCAGGCGGTCGTAGCACTCGTCCTGCGGGTGGCGCCAGCGGCGCGGGAGGCCGCGGAGGATCGGGTGGTCGGGCACGCGGGCCTCGAGGACGAACTCGTGCTGCGGGCCGTGGGCGCCGCCGGGGCCGGGCCGCGGGTCGCGCACCAGCTTGCCTTGGTCGTCGTAGTACACGTAGGGGCCGTCCTTCTCGTTGCGCCCGCCCCAGCCGCCGAGGCCGATCATCCGGTTGTAGGCGGGCCAGTTGGGGAAGGAGTTGTTGGCAGCGTGGACCGAGACGAAGCCGCCGCCGCGGGCGACGAAGTCCTCGAGCGCTTGACGGGTGGCGGCGGGCCAGTCGGCGGCCTTCCAGCCGAAGTTGGAGATGACGACGTCGTGGCGGGAGAAGTCGGGGGCGAAGTCGGGGTCGGCCTGGGGTTCCTTGAGGTCCTGGACCGGGCCGCCGCCGGGGGCGGGGTACTGGGCGAGCCATTTGTCGCCCTTCCAGGTGAAGCGGGTGCGGGCGACGGCGACCTCGAAGCGGCCGCTCTGCTCGAGGTAGGCCTTCATCATCGCGGTCGATTTGGGCCAGACCGTGTGGTTGTTTTGCCCGTCGATGATGAGGACGCGGAGTTTGGCGGGGGTGGCGGCGGGGGCGGTCACGGCGGCCAGGAGGGTGAGGCAGGCGAGGAGCGGGGCGCGCATAGGAGGGTAGGGCGCCGGCACCGTGGCCGCGCGCCCGACGCGAGGCAATGCCGTTGCGCGGGGGGCGAGGCCGCGGTGGGCCAGGGCCCGTTGTGATCGGCTTTCGCTGTGGTCTGGGGGTCTGGTGTAGCTGGGGCGCGCCGCCCCGGTCAGCGCGGACGGCAGCACATCCGACCGTGGAGGATCGCTCCGCCGGCTGCGTCTCGCCCTGCAATCACCGGGGCGACGCGCCCCAGCTACATCGGACGACGGACCGCATCCGGCGGCCGATCCGCCACGCGGGAAGGGAAACGGTCCCGGGCCAGCCCGCCGTATGACCGGCGGCCGGCCAGGCTCAGAACGTCGTCCGCACGCCCACCCGGAACATCCGGCCCACCTGGTCGAAGAGGCCCGGGTCCGTCGGCAGCGGCGTGGCGCCACCCGTGCGCGGCGCGTAGGTCGGGTCGCGGTCCAGCAGGTTGGCGACATTCAGGTAAACCTCCGTCTGCCAGCGCTGCCGCCACCGGGGCAGCCGGTAGGCGATCTGGCCGTCCAGGTAGGTCGTATCTGGCACATCATTATAGTCGGTGGTGACGCCGAGGACGCGGGTCTTGTCCCACGTCATCCGGCCGAGGTAGCGCAGCTGGAGGAAGGCGGCGAGGGAGCGCCGCGTATGTTGCGCCGAGAACGTGCCGCGGAAGTGGGGCATCGCGGAAGTGCCGCTGGCCGCGTTGGCCAGGCCGTTACCGGCGTAGTTGTAGGTCGGGGCGAGCGGCGAAACGCGGCTGTACTCGTCGATGTAGCCCGCGAGCGCGCGCAGGGTCAGGCTGCCCGGGTCGCCGCCGATCCACGCGGCGAGCGGCAGGCGGTAACTCGCCTCGAAATCCACCCCGCGGGAGAGCTCGGTGTTCAGGTTGACGGGAGAGGTTCGCGTCGCGATCACCGCGCGCGGGCTGGCCGCGGTCGGGCCGCGCGTGACGAACGCGCTGAGCGGCGAGGCGGGGTTGATGCTGCTCTGCCGCACCGCGTCCTGGCCGCCCGCGACGAAGATCGCGTCGTTGATGCGGGTGGTGTAGAAATCTACCGCCAGACTGAAGCCTTTCAGCCGCGCGGGCTGGTACACGAAACCGATCACGTGCGAGTTCGCGACCTCCGGCTTCAGCTCGAGGTTGCCGACGGCTAGGTTGGGCA